>Ga0209266_1000054_pt1 | contig 96394 bp, 106 predicted proteins | sample GraSoiAngelo_132_FD_185889 | JGI IMG/M metagenome (GOLD analysis project Ga0209266, IMG submission 185889) | Grasslands soil microbial communities from the Angelo Coastal Reserve, California, USA - 14_0929_02_40cm (SPAdes) (version 2) | ecosystem: Environmental > Terrestrial > Soil > Grasslands...
AACCAAACCCGTTAGCGCTCCCGTAGTTTCCGAAAGCGGAATAGAAACCGTAGCCGACATAAAACGGCTGAAGACAGCAGGCGCCCAAGCTTTTCTCGTTGGAACCTGCATAATGAAGTCCTCAAACCTCGAGCAGAAAGTCAGGGAACTCGTAAACTCATGAAGAGCAAGAAAGCCCCTATACAACCCCGCGGCAGGTTCGGCAAGTACGGCGGCCAATACGTGCCAGAAACCCTGATGAAGCCGTTGCAGGATCTTGAAGAAGCGTATGACGAATACTCACGAGATCCATCCTTCAAGAAAGAACTCAGGAATCTGCTGGAATCCTACGCAGGACGCCCCACGCCACTCTATCTCTCTCGGAACCTCACAAGGAATCTCGGAGGCGCAAAGATCTATCTGAAGAGAGAAGACCTCCTTCACGGCGGAGCACACAAGATCAACAACACGCTGGGACAAGCTCTCCTCGCCAGACGAATGGGAAAGAAGAGAGTCATCGCGGAAACAGGGGCTGGGCAGCACGGCGTTGCAACGGCCATGGCATGCGCCGCTCTCGGTCTACAATCCGAGATATACATGGGCCGCGAAGATATGGAAAGGCAGAAGCTCAACGTTTACCGGATGAAATTGCTGGGTGCCGAAGTCCACCCGGTAGACTCGGGCTCAAGAACCCTCAAAGACGCAATCAACGAGTCCCTCAGGGACTGGGTAACCAACGTAGAGAACACCTACTACCTGCTCGGCTCCGCCGTGGGACCCCACCCGTACCCGACCATGGTCCGCGACTTTCAGAGCATCATCGGGAGGGAAGCCCGACAGCAGATCCTCGCACGAGAAGACAAACTCCCCAGCGCGATAATCGCCTGTGTTGGGGGCGGAAGTAACTCCATGGGAATCTTCCACCACTTCCTCCATGATCTCGAAGTAGACCTTTACGGAGTCGAAGCGGGAGGGCAAGACATCCAACCAGGTCATCATGCAGCGGCACTGGTAGCGGGCAGTGAGGGTGTCCTTCATGGCATGCTAACCTATCTCCTACAAGACAAGAACGGCCAGGTCCAGAACACTAGGAGCATCTCAGCGGGCCTGGACTACCCGGCTGTTGGACCAGAGCATGCCTATCTCAAGAGCACTGGGAGGGTAAAGTACAGGGCAGTATCGGACGATGATGCGCTGGACGCGTTCAAGAGACTATCGACTCAAGAGGGGATAATGCCCGCACTGGAGCCTGCCCACGCGCTGAGCTATGCTTTCAGGCTGGCGAAGGAGTATCCCACTAAGGATTCTATCATCGTGAACCTCTCAGGACGTGGCGACAAGGACGTGGAAATAGCTGCAAGACACTTCATACAATGAGCATCCTATAGCCTCCAAGTTCGAGGAACTCCGATCCCGAGGAGAGGGTGCGCTGGTCGCATACTTGACCGGAGGGGACCCAACTCCCGAAGAATTTTCCGCCAACGCCTCAGCACTAGTCGAAGGAGGAGCAGATATCGTCGAGATTGGCATCCCATTCTCTGATCCGATCGCCGATGGGCCGGTGATTCAAGCCTCAAGCCAGAGAGCCTTGGGCGCAGGCATTACTCCAAAGAAAATCCTGTCACTAACAGGAGAGTTTTCTGACCAACACGACCTACCCGTTATTCTTCTCACATACTGCAACCCCATTCTCGCGATGGGAGCTGAACGCTTCTTCCAAATGGCTAGCAAGTCCGGCGTGAGCGGAGTGGTGGTTCCAGACGTCCCGGCCAACGCTGAGCCCCAATTCCACGGGCTAGCCTCGAAATACGGCATCGACAGTATTCTTCTTGCGGCACCAAACACTCCAGAGACAAGGTTGAGACAGATCCTCGCAAAGACAACCGGATTTCTCTATCTAGTATCTCTCTACGGTGTGACAGGTCCACGAAAGACGTTGAGCCCACAGGCATTGGAATCCCTCAAGCGAGTAACCTCCATCAACAAGAATAGAACCCCGGTTTCAGCAGGGTTCGGCGTCTCCACACCAGACCACGTTAGGACCTTGATGAGGGCCGGCGCAGACGGAGCCATAGTAGGAAGCGCTCTGGTGCAGATTATCCAAGACCACTTGAGAAATCCCGTCGAAGCGGAGGAAGTGTTGAAGAAGGATGCGGCCGAGCTGAAACTTGCCACTCGGAAATTCTAGCTCACAGTAACCTGAAGTCTTCTTTGACCGTCGTTAGAACAATGTGGGTATTCGTCCGTTCCACGAAAGGCATCGCCAATAGTGCCTTTGTGAATCTGCTCAAGTCCTCGCGGCTCCTGAACTTGGCGATCACAATAGCATCGGTCAGACCCGTGACATCGTAGACAGCCAAGACCTGTGGCATCTTTGCTACCTCCCGCTCGAGCTCCAGCAGCTTTCCCTTGGCGACCGAGACCTCTGTTATAGCGGTCAGCTGGAATCCTATCTTTTCATGGTCGTAGATTGCCGAGTAGCCCCGTATGATTCCGGCCTTTTCCAGCTTGATCGTTCGAGATTGGATCGTGGTCGTAGAAACTCCGAGTTTGTGGCCTAGCTGCCTGTAGGATAGTCTACCGTCCATCAGGTACGCCTGGAGGATTCTCCGGTCGAGATCATCCATCTCGAGGCTCAAGGTCTTGTCCGGACCGTCACGAGGCGAAGACGTCAACCTCTGTCTGGTTCAAGTTCGGTCCGCAGCAGCTCGGTGACGAGCTTTGGGTCCGCTCTGCCTCGGACTTCCGCCATGACCAAGTTCATCATCTTCCCGAGTGCCTTGGCTCCATTCGCCTTAACTAACGACCGATGTGACTCTAAGACCTTCGATATTACGCCTTTCAACTCCGCTCTACCTATCATCCCGAGATTCAACTGGTCAACGGCGGACGCCGCGTTTGCCGTGGGATGCGTGGCCAACCATTTGAGGATCTCTAAGACGGATTCTTTGGCAGTCTTGCCTTCAGCCACTAGCCGGAAAACCTCCTTGAGATGTGTATCGTCAAGATTTTCGACAGGGACCTGATCTCTAGCCAGGCTTCTCATCGATTCCGTGAGTACGGTCGCGACGAAGCTTGGCGCAATGTCCTTCCCGATGGCGGTTATTTCTCCGAAGGTGTCTAGGTATTCGGAGTTGACGAGTTGAGCTGCGAGCTTTGGACTGATCTCGTATTTCGACCCTATCTCTCTGGCGATGTCCTCGGGCATTCGTGGCAGGTTGTCTCCGATTTGCCTGATTCTATCGGAGCTGATCTGGACCGGCGGCACATCAGTCTCCGGGTACATCCTGGCCGCGCCTGGTCTCGGTCTCATGTAGTATGTGGTACCGTCCGGGTTGGCAGTCCGCGTCTCCTCTGGCACTCCGGCTATTGCTTCTCTAGCTCTTTCGACAACGGCCTTCAGTCCGTCTAACACGTTTTCCTTAGAGTCCGCAATTATGACGAAGGCGTCGCTGGGCCCGCATTCAAGCTTCTTGGCGACACCGCCTACCTCAGCCTGACCTATTCCATAGCCTGGCAGCTCATCGGAGTGGAAGACTCCTGCAACCCGCCCCCAGTAAGCAGCCCGCTTCGCCATCTCCGTCCCCAGTCTGATTCCAGGCGTCAGCTCTCTCTTCAACAAGCCGCTGAAGCCTGGTAGCTTGACACCTTGAACAGTTCCTCCTAGCTTCAGGGCTGACTGGACTATCTTGGATTCTGATCGAGATACGAGCGGTGTAAGTTCATGGAAGTCCTCTTTGAGATCGGCCGGCTTGACTTTTCTGCTCCTCAACTCGTCTCGGATCTGTAGAAGACTGGTTTGACGCTGAACTTCAAGCTCCACCGCTTTAGAGACTAGGTCGAGTTCTTGGACCCCTTTGATCTCGATGAGAGCGCCCTCCTCTATAGACACGTTGAGGTCCTGCCTTATGCTACCGAGACCTCGCTTCACCTTCTTTGTGGCCCGCAGCACCTGTCCTATCGCCAGGGCCACTCTGCCTGCTTCCTGAGCGTCTTTGATTACCGGACCGGTAGCAATCTCGATGAGGGGGACGCCAAGCCGGTCGAGGCGAAAGATGACCGTGTTCTTGTTCTCCCCAGTCTTCCGTCCAGCATCCTCTTCTAGTGATATCTGCTGAATCGGGATTTCCTTTCCACCCGCGTCTAGTTTGCCATTGAGCGAGATTATCGCTGTGCGCTGGAATCCGGTCGTGTTGGAGCCGTCGATGACGACCTTGCGCATCACATGCACCTCGTCCATCGGACGAGCGTGCAGGAGGAGGCTGATGGTGAGCGCGATGTCAACTGCTTCAGGGTCGAGTTGGTGCGGAGGCTCTTCGTCTAGCTCGACTAAGCATGTTGTTTCTGGGTCGGCTTCGTAATTGATCGCTCGTCCTTTGTTGAACTCGAAGAGAGCCGCGGGATCCACCTGGCCTAGCTCGCTCTGTGTTGGTCGGAGCCTCCGTTCGAGTGTGAGCGTCGGCGGCTTTGTCGAGAGGATTGTTGGACACTCACAGAAGAGCTTGTGGCGAGTGTCCAACTGCCTGTGTACTTCGAGTCCGACTCTGAGACCCACCGTCGAGTAGTTCTGGGACGCTTAGGCCGCCTCCGTTATTGCCGTCCTCTCGGTAATTTCTCCAGCTATCGGCTGGAGCATGAGTCCGTGGACCTTGTCTATGGATCTGGTCTGGCCAAGGACCCACATGAGTTTCACAAGCGCTGTCTCTGGGATCATATCTTCGAGGGGGACAACGCCGAGGTTGAGCAGGTCTCGTCCCGTGACGTAGACGTTCATGTCGACTCTTCCCCATATTGTCTGGGATGTCATGAAAATTGGAACATCGTTTTTCACAGCGTTCCGGATGGAGTCATAGCAGTATTTCGACACGTGGCCAAGCCCAGTCCCTTCCAGTACTAGACCGCGGGCGCCGGCTTTGACTGCTGCATCTATGAGTTGAGGATCGAAGCCCGGGTAGAATTTCAAGAGATACGCGTGATGGTCGAAGGCCGGTTTGAGGCTGAAATTGTGATCTGACCTTCGTCTTGGAGGGCTCTCGAAATATTCGATCTGTCGAGTGTGCAGATCGTAACGGGCGAGAGGATTCGAGTTGATGGACTTGAATGCGTCTCGACGGCTCGTGTGACATTTTCGCACCCTCGTCCCTCTATGTGCAATGATGTAGCGGTCCGAGAGGTCTTGGTGCATTGTGACTCCAACCACGCCGAGATCCGCGTTGGCCGCCATCGCAACGGCTCCGGTCAGGTTGGATGCGGCGTCGGAGCTGGGACGATCCGAAGACCTCTGAGCTCCGACCAACAGGAGTGGAACGGGGATATGTTGAAGCGCGAAGCTCAAGGCTGCCGCAGTGTAGTGCATTGTGTCAGTTCCCTGGCTTACAACGACTCCGCTTACTCCTTCGGTTATTCTTCTGGAGATATCCTCTGCGAGAGTCTTCCATTGCGATGGTGTGACGTTCTCGCTCAATTCGCTGAACAGTATGTCGGCCTCGACTTCTGCTATGTTGGCAAGTTCGGGGACGACGCTTGCCAGGTCTGCTGCTGTGAGAGCTGGCTGGACGGCGCCAGTTCGATAGTCCACTCTGCTCGCGATCGTTCCTCCTGTGCTGATGATTGCTACTTTGGGAAGGCCGGGTTGCTTCGGTGGGGGAGATGGTCTGGTAAAGTGGGGTTTCTGGCCTCCTCCGACAACTTCAATCTTCTCCGTCCGCTGGAAGTGGATCCCGACGTTGTAGCCGTTTTTCAGCTTGAGGACGATATGGTTAGGGTCCGCATCGGAGCGTGGGAATAGCGCTCCTTCGAAAACCTCTCCAGTTCGCGTGGTTATTCGCACTATGTCTCCGACTTTGGCGTTGGCACCCTTCAACCTGCGAAGGATTTCTCCATGGTATCCTTCGAGCTCCGAGACCGACATGAAGCGGGAACGACTCAGAGGAGGGTTAAGGATATTCTCTAGTTGAAGCGTTTCGACATGTAGGGCCCGTCGTGTCTGTAATCAAATCGAGAGTAGTAGTTCTTGGTTCCGAGCGCGCTTATCACGACCATCTTGGTCCTCTGGTAGTCTTCGGCGGCTGTTCTCTCTGCTTCAGTGATCAGTCTGGTACCGTAGCCTCTGTGTTGGTAGGCTGACTCGTTCCTTGCCCCAACCGGCACCGTCTGGCCGAAGACGTGGAGCTCTCGGATTATTGCAGCGTTCTGGTCCTTGATTTCTGTTCGGTGAGCCTCTTCGCCCGGAATTCTCAGACGGACATACCCAACAAGAATATCGAGTTTGGGATCCTCAAAGGAAAGAAAGATCTCTGTGCCTCCCGACGCCTCGTAGACTATTCGCTGAAGTCTGATATTCTCGGTAAGTGGGCTCGGAGTGTTTCTCATGGCATGCTGCCCGACTTCGCGGCACCTTATGCAGCGGCATGCGATACCACGGCGGGCGAGTTCTTCCTGGACGAGCTGGCGGAGGTTTCCATTCATTACCCCATCCGCTATGCCTGGAGCGGGAATCTCGCGCTGAATCCTCATGATCCTGACCCAAGGAGGAATTAGTCGCTTTATCTCCACGATCAGACGTGCGGCCTGCTCCGTCGAGTATGGTTTGTATTCGCCCTTCTTCCATTCCTCGTACAGCTGCGTTCCAGGTGTTACAAGGCATGGGTAGATTTTCAGCATGTCCGGTCTGAAATCCGGGCTCTCCAAGATCCTTCGAAACGCGTCCAAGTCACGCTCTGGATCACAGCCGGGCAGTCCTAGCATCATATGGTATCCTACCTTTAGAGCTGAATCCTTCAGTGTTCGTGTTGCCTCGACCACATCCGCGACCCTGTGGTCTCGGTGGATTCTCTCGTAAACATCGTCGTAGAGTGTCTGGACCCCGATCTCGACCCTGGTGACTCCCATTGAGAGCATATGATCGACGTGGCCTCTGCGGGACCAGTCGGGGCGGGTCTCGATCGTGATGCCCACATTCTTGATCCGAGCATTCTGCGAGCGCACCTTCGCCTCATCCAGCGACCCAGAGTCCTCGCCGTTGAGAGCGTCCAGACACCGTTTCACGAAGTCCTCTTGGTAGAAGCGAGGCATGAATGGGAAAGTGCCGCCTACGAGGATCAGTTCGACTTTGTCGACAGGATGACCCATTCCTCGGAGTTGACGAAGTCTGCTTTCGACTTGGAGATAGGGGTCGTAGCCGGATTCGAGAGCCCTCATGACTGCCGGCTCCTTGCCAGTGTAGGCCCTGGGCACCCCTTCATCGGGTCCACCAGGGCAGTATGTGCATTTTCCATGCGGACAGCCGTAAGGTTTAGGCATCACCGCAACAGTTGTAACGCCGCTGAGGCTACGGACCTGTTTGTCGATCAGGAGTGGCCCCAACTTGGGGAGAAGAGATTCGGAGATTAGCTTGAGAATCTGAGAATTTGCAGGGACAAGTGGCGACCTGTATTTCCTGCAGACTTCAATCTTTAGTCTGTTGACGTCATCCCTAGAAGGGTTTTCTAGGCTTAACAGTCTTTCAAGGATCTCGGTGGAGACCTGCCCGGCGACCCCGCTCATCTTCTCGCGACCTTAGACAGTCTCAACTTGCACCTGTGTAGGCTCTAACTGTCTTTCTGTTGGTCTGCCGTAGGTGCGTCCCTTCCAGGAGAACCCGTAGCCCAGTGAGCCTCGAATCGTGGAGTCGATTCCGATAGCGATGTAGACGAGTATTGCGACGGGAAAAAGCAGGGCATAGGTTGAGGGGACGTCTATCGATCGGTCAAGGATGATTATTCCAAGCCATAGTAGGAAGGACATGAAAGCTCCAGCAATAAGGTAAGGATTGAGCAGGTTTGTTGGGGCGAGAGTGATCCCGTAGACTAGGACGGCGAATGGGAGTACGAGAAATGTGAACATCAGTATGATTCTCGTGAGAGCCTTTCTCAACATGTGTTTTTCGGAGACAGTGTAGAAGTTTTTCCTCCATCCCTTCCAGATCTCGGCTAGGCTCGCGTACATTCTGACTGCCAGTGAGTCCTGGGCCGTGACAAACCTGAGTCTACCGCCCGCTCTCTTCAAGAGTCTCGCGAGGGTGTAATCCTCGACGATCTTGTCATGGACGGCTGCATGTCCGCCCAGCTTCTCATAGGCTGTTCTGCGGAAGAGCATGTACTGTCCGTTTCCGATCGCGTTTCCCCGCCGGTCGTCGTTAACCAGCTTGCCTCCGACCAGGATCATTATCAGGAGGAAGATGGGTGGCTGGAGGAGCTTCTCCCAGAAGCTTCGGAGGATCGTGGCTGGAGCAAGCGTAACTAGATCCGCGTTCTCAACTTGTAGATAATTCACGGCTCTTGTCAGGCTGTCTGTGGCGTGGACCGAATCGCCGTCTGTGAATAGTAATAGTTCGCCTCTCGATTTCTTGTAGCCAAGATGGCAGGCCCAGTTTTTCCCGACCCAGCCGGGTGGAAGGGGTTCCTCCTCGACGAGTGTAACCCGTCCATTGAAACTGGCTATCTCATCTCTCGTAGCATCTGTCGAAGCTCCATCAACGATGATAATCTCTTTGTTAGAATACGATAGCCAGACCAGGGATCTGACGCATTCAGCGACAGTCCTGGCCTGATTTCGGACGGGGAGAATTATCGAGACAAAGGGTGAGCTGGAGGAATCATTGGCGCTGGTGGGCAGCGAGGGAAAGTGCATCAGGGTGAGATATTCGTAGCCGGCGAAGAGGAAGATGAAGACTGATTGGGCTCCTAGAAGAGCATCGATTATGAGAGACAATTTGAATTCTCGTGCTGGTATTGGTTCGGCTTTGTCTCAGCAGGTAGCTCGACTATAAATTCTGTCGATTCGCGCGAGAGCTTGGCTAGCTTGTAGAAATGATCTGACTAGACGGAGAAGAGGGTTAGACTCGGATATAGTTCTGGCCGGGTTTTCTGCCTAGCACGAACCTTTTCTGCGCGTTCCTGCGCACCCGCTCACGCGGCGGGATGCTTGTCTTGTTCTGAGCCGCTATCTTTGGAGTCTGTTGTCTGACCTTGCCTGCCTTGGTCAATGAGCCGTGAGTTGGCGTGAGTCTTGCTCTCCTGAGTTACTGGGAGGGGAAGGCTGGACCGCGTTAATTAACGCTTCGTCCTTCTCGGTAGAGGGCGCCGATTTAGTGTGAGGTGTTGAGCGGGACTTTCTTTCCAGACAGGTCCCGTCGCGTATGTCCGAACTCTGGCATTCCGCTAAGCTCTATCTCGGAGAACACAGGCCCATCGTGGCAGACGAGATATGGTCCGATCACGCAGGCAGCACATATCCCGACGCCGCATTTGAAGACTCTTTCGAGGCTGACCTGGATGTGGCAGTGCATCTTCGTCGCTAGGTCGTAGATCTTCTTCATCATCGGCTCGGGTCCACATGTGTATACCGCGTCAAATCGTTCTTTTCCTAGAATCTCCTCCGCCACCTTCGGTACCTGGTTCTTCTCCCCGTAGGTTCCGTCGTCGGTTGCGAAGATGAGTTTGAACTGGTGTTCCTTGCTGTCTGCTATTAGCCAGTCTTTGAAGAGGAGTTCGCTTGAGGTTCTGGCTCCGGTTATCAGTGTCACGTCGCGGCCTCGGAAGTGGACTAGTAGGGAGAGGAGGGGGACCAGGCCCGTACCTCCGCCTACGACGAGGAGTTTGTGGTGGTGGCCTACGCTGAAGGGGTGTCCGTAGGGTCCTCTGACGAAGAATATGTCCCCGACCTTCTTCTCCCAGAGGGCTGTGCTGACAGGTCCTCCCTTCTTGATGACGACTCCTGCTTCGCTCTTTCCATGGATGGCTAGGACGCTCATCGGTACTTCGTCGATGCCTGGGACCCAGACCATGGCGAACTGGCCGGGGTTGGCGTGGTGGAGGCTTGTGTCGCTGAACCAGAAGGAGCGGATTGAGGGCGTCTCGTCGATTATCCGGTCGAGCTTGACCGTGCGTGGGGTGTGGACTGGCTGTTGGGTCTGTTCCAAGGGCGTTGTTCTGGGGCATAGATGGATTACTAATGGTTTTGAGACTGGCTCGGTTGAGAGTTTCAGAGAATTCCGGGGAGAACTTGAGCCCCCCCTGGGGGTGCTAAAGCATGCTTATTCCTAGAAGGAGAACGTATTTTTTCGTCGCCGTCCGACGTCTTTGCGCTGACGGGGCTGATGCCGGGTTTGGTTTTTCTACGATTTACGTCGTTTGGCGTCTACAAGGACCATGGGGGATCGCGCTGTTTTTGGGGCTATACCGCTTGAAATGGCGCAGAGTCTAGCGGGAGCCAAGGATCTGGTAGAGTAAGGCTGATACGAAGAGGATGGACAGCCCGGCTACTATGATGAACAGGATCGGGTTGACCATGAAACCCGGCTTCTCTGCCATGTGAAGGATATCCTTACGGACGGGGGATTTGGGTGGTCCCTAATTAGCCTATAATCGAATCATGTCTGGAGACGCACGGGTTCCATCCGCAGGCAACCGGTCAACGAGCTTCATCATCTCGGCATAGTGATGATGAATAATGTCTGCTCCTTTTGGACCCATCATCTTCTCGGCGTTGCTCTTGCACTCGGCAATCGCCGTCAATATCCCCGTCTTGGTAGGATGGACATAGCTTACACCGCAGTTCTGGAACACTCCGCTGACGAACTCTTTGACCTGCATCTTCAATACGTCGTCGGCCACCGGTTGTTTGAGGAGGGTGAGGAACTCCCTGTTGGCGCTCTCGAAACACCTCAACAATTCGTCCCTGACGAATTCGCCGGTAATCCGTTCGCTGGGAACCTCGGGGGCACGGTACGTCCCGCTCATGAACGCGCGTATGACATACGTTATATAAAGCCGTATCCCCTAGAACTCTGCACAAAAGGTTGCAAGAGGCTCTGACACCGAATATCGACAAAGACCTCCTCGCCAGATTCGACGAGGAGATCTGGAACAAGACCCCCCACCCGTCCCAGTCTGGTCATATTGTCAATCCCACTCCGTTAGTCGATATTACGGGTACGTTGTCCGAGTGCGCCAGGGTCGAGTACGGACTCAACCTCCCAACGGAGACGTCCCGTGTTTTCGCCAAGTTCGACTCCCAGATATTTGGCGGCTCTGTCAAGGTCCGCCCGGCAGTGGAGATCCTCAGGAACGCTATCCGCACCGGAAAGCTCAGGACCGGTCAGACGATCTTCGAAGCCACCTCGGGCAATTTCGGACTCGCCCTAGGGATGGCGGGAAAGCTTGGAATCGAAGTAGTCGCTCTCGTCTCGAGGAAGCTCCAGGGCGGCGTACTAGAAGAGCTCAAGGGCGAGGGAGTGCGATCCATCAACCTGGATGTTGACATCTGCCCAGCGCCCGGACTCAAACTCGACCAGAACATGATCGTGGCGAAGGCTGCTGCCTCAAACCTTCGCGGCCAGCTAGCACAGATCGGACTGGACGTTCGAGCCTTCGACAAGGCACGATCCCAAGCAGAAGAGCTGCTCGCAAGACAGGATATCATCAACCTGGCCAAGCTCCTGGCCAGGATCTATGACGGGTTCTGCCCCGAACAGTACGACAACGAGCTGAACGTAAAATCTCACGAAACCATTACGGCTGCTGAGATCGACGAGCAGCTCAAGGCTCAAAGACACTCACTGGACCAGTTCAAGATACTAACCGCATTCGGAACCGGCGGGACATCAACCGGAATTGCAAAATACGTCCAGACGAAGTACAGGCGCAAATCCGTGCATGTCGTCTTCCCCCTCTTCAATCAAGAGGTTGCTGGCATTAGAACCAAAGACAAGGCTGCCGGGCTGAAGTTCTACCAGCCCGAATTGTATGGTGGGGAGCACGAGGTCGATTTTGAAGCCGCAAAACGACTTCTCAAATTCTTCGCTGGCAGAGGATACGGGATCGGGGAGAGCGGCGCGCTGGCTTTGTACTCATGCCTGCAGATGATAAACTACGGCGCAGGTAACAAGTTCGTAGTCATCATAGCCGACGGTCCTCAGAAATATACGACAACGCTCGAGGTCCCGACTGGGATTCCCGACAGCCTGGAGACAAACGTTGATGCAGTATCCTCCAATGCATCAACCTACGACCGGGTTATCTGGACTCATGCAATGTTTGTGCCCAGAGAGGCGGGCATCGAGCTCGTAGCCTCGACCCTCGGCTGCGACAAAGACAAGGTGAAGGTTGCGAAGGTGCAAGACGTTCAAGCACTAATTGTGCGAGAGGCTATCCCTGAAGGAATCAGCGAACTCCTCCCCAAGGGTAGGTCAAGGACCCTTCTGGTGTGTATGGTAGGTGGCACTTCCCTCCGGGCCGCAGAGATACTGACAAAGAAGGGTGTGGTGGCCCAGAGCCTGACCGGGGGAATCATGAACCTCGCCGAGTTGAGCAACCGATCAGCAGACGAACTGGTCGAAGTGGCCAGCGAATAAGATCAAGACTTCTATAGCGTTCTCAGCGATTGTCACAAGCGTTCCTTTCTGATTGAACCGGAAATCCGCCGAATGACATGCCCGGCAGCTCGGGCAACCTCCTCCATCGACCCAGGTCGAGTACTGTATATGTGAAGCAGGATCAGCGGCCTGGGTCCAGTCTCCCTTCCTCTAGGATGAGACTTAAGGTACAGTCCAGGATATGCTCGACGAGCCTCGTCGAGAATCGGGGCCAGAGCGGACTCTATGATGCCCGCGATCTTCAACTGAAACTCTCTTGGGCGGTTCACCCCGAACGTTGTGAGGAATGGCGCAATAGAGGTTCGGAAGATCGCCTTCATCTCAGACGGCACACCGGGCAGGGAGAATATCGTCGTGGAGGATTCCTTCATCATCACTCCTGGGGCTGTGCCAACAGGATTCGGCAGGGGCGTGGCCCCTCGGGGAAGTGTGGCCATCTTCGTCCGATACTTCGTGAGCTTGGGCCGGGTCTCGAGTCTGCGATAGTGCTCTTCCACGAGCCGTAAGGCTTCTCTGTTCAACCTCAGAGGCTTGTGGAGAGCTCGAGCTATCCCCGCGAGTGTCATGTCGTCATAGGTCGGACCCAGACCTCCTAGGGTTATGAGAACGAGAGGTTTTCTCAGAACCGCATCACGGACTCCGGACGCGATCGACTCTAGCGAGTCTCGTAACTGTGTGACTCGCTGTAGGACCCATCCGCGACGGTTGAGCTGTATCGCGAGCCAATGCGAGTTCGTGTCTAGCGTGTGCCCTATCAGGAGCTCGTTCCCGATGGATATGATCTCGCCGGTAGGCTCCACGGAATGCTTCTTTCTCGACGAGACTCGCCCCTACCGTTCTTGAAGAGAAAGGACGGCTGCGAGGGCCCCGGCGAGCGCACGTGACGAGTCTTTCCCAAATCCGATTACTACGAGATCCTTGTCTGATGGTTCAAACCCCTCACGGAGGCGAGCGTTCTCCCTAGGAGCGAGATCGGCGAGGTTTTTGTTGTCTGGAGGAATTACCAGTTTTCTACCCATCGCCGCTACGGTGATTGTGCCTTCGGCACCTGCCTTGATTGCTTCGTCCCTCTGAGGGATTCCTGTCATGCCGGGCCTGTATGCTCCGATGACGTGTATGCTCATCGCCGTGCTACCTATGACGAGATCCGACTCTGGGAGGGGGAGGATCTTCTTGATAGATAGTTGGCGAAGAAGCTTGTGAAGGCTTTGCTTTCCCAGTTTGGAAAGCTGGACCCCACTCTCGGTAACTGAAACGACCTTGCTCTCAGCGAGCCTTTCCATCAGTCCTCGAGCTATGCCGTCTTTGATGTGCAGAGCCTGGGAGAGAGCTCTCCTTCCGAGTGGGCCTTCCCTTTCGATTAGAACGAGTGCATTGAGAAGTTGAAGAGCGCTTATTTGGGGTAGAGGTCCCCGGGCTCCGCGCCTCCAGCCTTCAAGAATAACATCAACGATGCTGTTCGGTTTTGAGTGGCCCAGGGTTGGTTCAGGTACGAGTCGGGAATGGATCGGGAATAAAGCCTGTGGCTGATTTCGCTGATAGTCCGGACTTGTTGCTACCTTGGACTACTAGGGTTTCTTCTTGTCGCTTAGCCACCATTTAAGATACTCTTTCTGGCGGCGCTTCTTCTCCTCGTCAACAGTCTCCTGGCTCTGAAACATTTTTTCACGACCCTGAAGAAGATCCTGCTGTGTGAACGTCAGTCCACAGCTCTTGCACGCATATTGCTTGATTGCGGAGTCGTAACTTAGGTTGCCACCGCACTCCAAGCAATAGTTCGGCATTCTCTCGCATGCGCCTCGAATTTGAAAAGCGAAAGCGGTCCCGAACAGATAAAGATTCGGTTACCTCGGGGACAAAAAACTGCAAAGATTCTAGCTGCGACAGTTCCTTGGAGGAACGGTTAATTATGCCAGAGCCCAGCCCATCTCCGGTAGTGTTCAATGCCCCAGAGTCACGGTAGCCAATACAAGAAAAAACCCACCGGCGGAACCAAGCGTGCATGGAGGGGAAAACGAGCCTACGAAGCAGGCTCAGAGCCTACCGAGACGACCCTTGGTCCTGCGAAGAAGAGATGGGTCGGGACCCGCGGCGGAGGCTTGAAAGTACGTCTCGCCGCAGCCGACTCGGCCGTCGTAACAGACAAGGCCTCGGGTAAGAGTTCAAAGTCCAAGCTTCTCCGTGTCATTAGGAACCCTGCAAATGTGGACTATCAGAGGAGAGGCGTCATCACGAAGGGTGCAATCGTTGAGACAGAACTCGGCCAAGCACGAGTAACATCTCGGCCGGGACAAGACGGGGTAATCAACGCAATTCTCTTAGAGAAAACCCAAAAGTAATTAGGCGAAGAGGTCGGGCGGTTGAAGCGCCCCGGATTTCTCATAGTATGGCCAGCACACCTCGATAGCTCGAAGACGAGAGGCGAAGGACGAAGGCTTCCCGTCTCGCGAGCAGTCAAACAACCCAGCGCAAAGGAAGTCTGGCAGGCCGCCATGACCCTCGGATATTCGCCCGAGACTACCGAGAAAGCCGCTCTGTCAAAGTCTCCCTGGGAGAAGACGGGCTACGTCGCTATCAAGAAAACAGGACCGAGACCAGTAGTATTGAAGAACATAGCTGGGGAGATCGTGAAAAACAGACAGAAGGAAGCTCAAGCCATAGATCCAAAGAAACGATAATGCGGCACCCGTACACTCACCCGTAAATACGTGACACTACTAAGTCGAGATAGACGGGACGAGAACTACCATGACGGAAACCGTGATCCTTGTAGATGAGAAAGACCGTCCCATAGGATACGAAGAAAAGATGAGCGCACATAGCCAGGGCGGCAAACTTCACAGGGCATTCTCAATATTCGTCTTCAATTCTAAGGGGGAAGTCCTGCTCCAACTCCGGGCGAACGCCAAGCACCATTTTCGCAACCTCTGGACTAATCCCTGCTGCAGCCACCCACGTAAGGGCGAAGAACTCGAACAGGCGGCACACAGAAAACTGAAGCAAGAGTTCGGATTCGACACAAACCTACACGAGGCGTTCAGCTTCATCTACAAAGCGACAGACCCCGAGAGCAAGCTTACCGAGCACGAGTTCGATCATGTGTTCACCGGAAAGTTTGACGGCGTCCCAAAGCCAAACCCGGAAGAGATCGATGACTGGAAGTGGACGACTCCAGCCAAACTCAGGGAAGACCTAGAAAAGCACCCAGACAGGTACACGCCTTGGTTTAGAGTCGCCTTCGAGAGCCTGGAAAAGAAAGGTCTCGTCTCCTAAGCAACAGATCGTCAGCTCTGACGGTCAACTGGAGGGAGGTTTCCTGTTGGGATACATGACGATTTTTCCGGAATGCCCTGATTTCATGAGAGTGAATGCTTCAGCAAACTCTTCCAGAGCGAACCTGTGAGTAATCACCTTAGAAAGATCGACTTCTCCCGCCTTCAAGACCTCCGCCGTTTTGTACCACGTATTCCAGAGTCGACGCCCGAAGACCCCGCGGATATGAGCGTCCTTGAAGACTATCCAGTTTGCAACGTCCATCTCGACGTTCTTCGCTGGGAGTCCGAACAGTATCGCGGTTCCCCCGGGCCGTAGGACCTTGAATCCCTCCTCGAATGAGGGAGGGGCACCGGACATTTCGAAGAAGACATCGACGCCTCGACCATCCGTCGAATCCATGATCCTTTTTACGACATTCTCTTGTGATCCATTGATGAGAACATCTCCTCCCATTGTCTTTGCCAGGTTCAGCCGATAGTCGACTATGTCGATGCCGAAGATCTTGCTCGCGCCGAATGATTTGCATAGTCCGATGAGACAGGCTCCGATCGGCCCGCAACCAAAAACGGCGACTCTGTTTCCTGGAATCTCCGCCGCGGACGCTGCATGTACAGCGTTGCCGAGAGGTTCTTGAGCAGAAGCCGTCTCTATCGGAATCTTCTTGTCGTTAAGCCAGGCGCTCTGCTCGTGGAGCATGTGATACTCGGCAAAGCAACCATCAGTATCGACCCCCCGTAGAAGCATTCTCTCGCAGATGTGGCCGTTGCCTGTCCTGCACTGGAAACATTTTCCGCAGTTGATGTGGGTCTCTCCAGAGACTATGTCTCCTTCTCTAAGATCTGAGACTTCCTTTCCCGCCTCAACGATCTTTCCGGCGAACTCATGACCCATCACTAGGGGTGGTTTGACCCGGTGGGCCATGAGTTCGTGCCAGTCATAGATCTGCATGTCGGTGCCGCAGATCGATGTTGCTTCGACCCGGACCAGAATATCCCTAAGACCGGGTTTTGTGGGAGAAGGCCAGGGCTCGTAGACCGCTCCGGGACCTGGCGAGGTCTTTACGACAGCGTGCATCTTGTCTCTTGACAGGTTCCTCGGACTCGCTTCCACGCGCGTTATGATGAGGTGTAAAACATTATTGCCAGTCCGGGATGTGCTTGTCTTCTCATCGGGTCGTAAAGCGTTTTACATAGCTCGCGAGGAGGTTCATCTAGCCATGAGCCAGCAATCAGGGCTACAGAGGGAGCCGCTTCTTGATAGTCTTCGGAGTGAACTGGAAGGTCTCGATAGGGATGATCTTCTCTGGCGGATTCGGACGCTCCAGAGCCCTTCGGCGCCTCGCGCGAAGGTTGATGGCAAGAACGTGCTGGTATTGTGTTCCAACAACTATCTCGGCTTGGCCAATCATCCCAAGCTGAAACAGGCCGCGATTGCAGCGACAAGAAAGTACGGAGCAGGCTCAGGTTCTGTTCGAGTTATTGCTGGGACGATGGACTTGCACCTGAAACTGGAGAAGGTTCTGGCTGATTATCGCCGCGCGGAGGCTTCGATCACGTTCCAGTCGGGCTACGCCACCAACGCGGGGACGATCCTCTCCCTAGTTGATGAGCGGGACATCATAGTCAGTGATGAGCTGAACCATGGAAGCATAATAGATGGCTGTCGGATGACGAAAGCTGCGAGGCGCGTCTACAAACACAAAGACATGAATGACTTGGAGAAGCAGCTGCAGGACACGGACCATTTTCGGAGAGTTCTCATCATCACGGACGGAGTATTCAGCATGGACGGCGACATAGCGCCGCTGAAGGATATAGTGGATCTGGCAACGGAGCGCCAAGCGATTACGTATGTTGATGACGCTCATGGCGATGGGGTATTGGGAGAAAACGGACGCGGAATCACCAATCATTTCCACTTAGAGGGGAAGGTGGATGTTGACATGGGAACATTCTCGAAAGCTTTCGGCTGCGTTGGCGGTTACGTTGTCGGATCGAAGGTTCTGTGCAGTTATCTTCAGAACAAGGTGCGCAGCTATCTCCTGTCTGGGTCCCAGCCGCCTTCTGTGCCGGGTGCTTGTATTGCTGCTATCCAGCTGGTGCAGAGGAGTCCTGGGCTTGTGAAGAAGCTCTGGGACAATACGCGCTATTTCAAGAAAGGATTGAAGGATCTCGGGTTTGATACTGGAAACAGCGAGACTCCGATAACCCCCGTGATGGTGGGCGAAAGCGGGAAGGCTCGCAAGCTTGCTGACAGCATGTTCAAGCTAGGTGTCTTTGTCCTCCCGATCGTCTACCCGATGGTCGCGAAGGATAAAGCAAGAATCAGAACTATAGTGACCAGCGCGCACACCAAGAAGGATCTTGACGAGGCTACTGACGCGTTTGAAAAGGCGGGCAGAGAAATGGCTCTCATCTGAAGAGAACATATCGTTCGTCGTCGGAATCGGCTTGAGGACTTCTTACAAGACGTATTGTTATTCCTGATCTTCTTTGTCTTCATTTTTCGGCAGGTCGTCGCTCGTCTCTATGACTAGCGGTCCCACGTAGCCGCAGTCCGGACACCGGTACATTGCCCCAGTATATCCTCCCATCCAGAGTGTGATTCTCTCCGATTTACACATCGGACACAACCTTCTTGTCGAGATCAACGAGGGGTCATACCGAGACTCGTTGTTAGTTGCCCGACTGGCCTAACAGAGGGGCTGGGGAAGGCTCCACGCAAAGTTCGGACGGCAAACATGTTGGGATTCGCCATTCCGCTGCTATTCTGCATGTCGAAGGGTTTACGACGATACCCGTCGTGATTGGACGTTTTCGCATATTGCTTGGAACTATAGGGGCAAGATTCCTTAGCAGATAGAGTCACGGAAGAACAATGCCTCGACTAGAGTGAAAAAGAAGGAAATGTGGCAGCTGGAACTAGTATCTGAGCTTGTTGGAGAGGGAATTCGGCGGTACGGGCTCCTCTTCTCTCACCCTTCTATCCGAAATCGGATTGTGTCTGGGGATAGGTTCGTACTTGGCTTTGAACCAGTCTGGTATGACTACCGCTCGGAGAAGCTCCTGGATGGTTATTCCGCGCCCCCGCGCCTCTTCGCTAAGTAAAGTGAATGTCTGTTCGCCGAAGGCCACCATGACCTTATACGATATTTTTCTTCACGCTACCGGGTTTTCGAATATCCTGGATTTTACGATCCTCGGATCCTTCGAACTCCCATGTGGTACGTGGCAAGGGGCAAGGCATATAAGAATACCGCCTCTGCCGATACACTCTTCGCACATTTTTTCGAGACTTTGCGATTGGAGCAGGATATTTGTTATGATACGAGGAGGAAGAAACCTGAGCCGTTTGTACTAGCGGAGCTGGATGGGCGAGTTCTCTGTCGAGGATAGTTCCCCGTTGCTCTTGCCGGGGAGAGTTAGTTATCACCGGTGAGATACGAAGCTCAGACGGATGGCGGACGGGATTCAATCTTGAGTGTAAAGAGTGCGGCAAGAAATGGACCTACTCGGGTGGCGTCTATAGACAGCGCGAAGAGAAGGCAGAGTAGAAGCTCCTCTCTTGATGTAATGGAGGAACAGCTACGGGGCCAGGTTGAAGAGCTCCGAGTCTTCGCCAACGAGATTGGAGCACAAGGCGGACATCTACAACGTCATTCTGCCATGATCTTCACCGGGTCGGGAGACTCATTCGCATGCTCACTCTTTGCATGCTACCTCTCAAGCGGACTGGCTCGCGCCGCTGACCCCTACGAGCTTCAGCAATATCCAGAACTGGCTTTTGGCAAGACTGTTTTCATAACTTCTGTTAGCGGCAGAACACGGGCTAATCTCCAACTGGCGAGACGGATCAAACGGGTGGCAAGGAAGCGGGTTGCTGTGACAGCGAACCCGGCAAGTCCACTCGCAAAGGAATGTGACGAGACTCTTCCCCTCCCCAGCAGATTACTAGGACCTGTCACGTCTGGGACGGTGAGCTTCACGACGAGCCTTCTCGCTCTCGCTTCCAGAATCAGAACTCTTCCACGACTCCGCGATCTTGACAAGGCTGAGGCACGTGCGAAGCAGTGGGCACGCGGTTTGAGGATGGTCCCTCGAGGAGAATTTCTGTTCGTGGGCTCCGGGATTGGATATGCTCTGTCCGCCTATGGCGCCTTCAAGATCCACGAAGTTCTTGGACTGCCCGCGGACTATGTGCATAGCGAGCAGCTTGGCCACTCCAAGCTGTTCTCACTGCAAACGAGTGACAACATAGTATGTTTGGCTTCACGTCAAGATAGAAAGACAGCCTACATGTCACGGGCTCTCTCAAAAGACGGCTTTCACGCGCATCTCTTGGACATTCGAGCCAGAGATCCTGTTGTTTCAGGTTTGGAATCCGCGTTTTCGTTTCAACATCTCGCGCTGGAGCAGGCTAGGGCGAGAAGGCTAAAGGAGGTCTTCTTCCTGAGCGACGAGAAGAAGCTGAAACTGAGCAGCTCGCTAATCTACTGACGTTGGCTTCGACATTACTGAACGAATATGCTCGTACACGTCCAGCAGATTATCGGTCTCCATCTGATGCGACGCCGTTTTCTTGACCTTGTCTAGGTTCGTGTTTAGCGCGATAGAGTAGCCGACAACTCGGAAGACCGGCATGTCGTTCGATCCGTCACCGACGTGTACGACCTTGCTTAGAGGGATAGACATCCATGCGCAGTACTTCCGGATGCCCAGCCTCTTGTCTGGTAAGGGTTCGATATCATCGGAGATGACGCCGTTCTTGACTGCCACCTTGGATGATACGAATCCGTTGAAGCCGAAGTGTTCCACGAGATACTGGCATAGGAAGTCCGGGTTGTCGGTTGTGAGGATGACCTGTAGTCCTTGGCCGAGGAGCTTGTCGACGGTCTCCCTGATGTTGCGCATCATCTCAACCTTTGAGACTTCGCGGAGAATATCTTGGACGTTCATGCCGACTAGGAGCTTGTAGAGCCTGGCGAGACACTGGCCGAGGGTTATTCGTTTCTTGTCGTATAGCTCGTCGACCGCGTCCCACCGGTCGCCAATTCCGAGTGCTCTGGCTGCGGTGGCGAGGGCGGGTTTACGGAAGAGAGTCTTGTCCACGTCGAAGCTGACCATGACGAATTTGCTAACTGTCAATGGCTGAGTGGCTCAGAAAGCGAACGGAACTATGGGATGGTAGAATGTCTCACAGCGGTTCGACGTAGCCGAGGTGTCCGCGTATGATGCTTCGGACCTGTTCCGCTCTCTCCTTGGTATTCTTGTCCAGGTAGATCTTGACGATGTGGCCTTTCTCAGTCTCAAATTGTAAGCCTTCCTTTCGGAATTCTTCGATGGCGTCGTTCATGCTGAAGTGGTTGCCGAATGTTGCTATCACGACTGCCTGCTTCTTCTTCTTGCCGCCTAGCCGGACGGCTGTCTTTCTGAAGCCCTCTGCTAGACCGTAGGCCATGACTCTTCGTTATGGGTGGAGCTTGTCGACTTGCTATATGGCTATCTCTAAGAGCTGGTTCCTGCTGCTGGGCCTCTTTCCGAGGACTCTTCCCAGCTCAATCTCGACCGGTCGCCTTTTTGATCTATTGCCGCTGTACCATCTCTCGACCTGGTCTGGTCCGTACTTGCGGCGGAAGAGTTCGAGGATGTGATCGAGCTTGTCCTGGACTATTCTTCCTTTTCCTTCGAAGAGGATCTCCGAGACTTCCACCTCGACCCTTGCGGTCTTGGCGATGTTCTTCCACCATTGTGAGGATTCGTGGGCTAGGAAGTAGAGCTTGTAGTCTTCGAACGCGAACCATAGCTCCACATCATGTTTCAGCCCGGTCTTCCTGCCTCGCGTAGTGAGGTTCAGGTAGGGGGTCTCTTCCAGCACTATCTCGCTTGTCGCCATTTTTTCCTATTCTCCTTGTGCCTCTATAGATACCGGCTCGGTCTTTTCTGAAGACTTCGTTACCGGTCTCTCGGGGAGGAGGGAGTATTTCCCGTCGGAGGTCCGATAAAGAGCTATGCGAGCGGTCGTCTCCCACCCATCACCCGATGGGTGTCGAATCTGGACCGTCACGACTTCCGCGGTGGGATCAGTCTTCCCCTGCCATATGGTGACTCCTAGAAAGTCTCCATTCGGGAGTTTTGTGGAGAAGCGGGCTTTGGGGGTCTGCTTCTCAGACATCATACCCCCATGATGGTCTGGGTCTTGTATAAAACTAGGTTAGGGAGCGTGCTGGGCTTGTTCTTGGACTCGCCGTTAGCTATTTAGACCGCTGAAAAGCGGGTCTCGACTCATCATGAGCCAGAGTGACCTGAAGGCGCAGAAAGGAGACACGGTCTCGGTTCACTATCTTGGACGGTTTCCGGGTGGAAAGGTCTTCGACACGTCGATGGAGAAGGAAGCAAAGAACGCTGGGCTCTACAACGCGGCCCGCGACTACAAGCCCCTCCAAGTTACTCTCGGGACGGGCAAGGTGATTGTGGGCTTTGAGGAGGCGTTGATGGGAATGAAGGTGAACGAGGAGAAGGAGGTCGTTATCCCGCCCGAGAAGGCCTATGGAAAGTCTGGGGGCCATCCGATGGCGGGTAAGACCCTCCAGTTCAAATTACGGGTTACAAACATTAAGCGACTGTAGGGTCCGCGTTCCTGTTTCTCACTTTTGTGTCGCGAGGATCAACGTTTTTGAGATTTCTCGGTTGGTAACGGGTTTGGTAACCGTGAATGGTAACACTGTGGGCGAGGGTATGGGTTCTAGTTGGGCTATTCTGCAGCTCTGGGTTGTTGGTATGGGCCAGCGGGATGGGTTCTGCGTGGTTGTTGGTGGGCTCTCCTGCTTTAACGAGAAATCGACCTCCACATTGTTGCGATGTCTAAGCAGCAGACGGGTCTCAGAATAGACCGGGTCCTATTCAGACAGTTCCAGCAACTCTGCAAGGCGGAGAAACTGCGTCCAGGTGAGGCTGTAGAATCGTTGGTCCGGCTGGCGGTTGATAATGGAAGCGTCGCTTCCATGGCTACCCACACTGGCCACGAAATGCCTGGACGTGCCCTAGACGAGGTGCTCTTCAGGTCGCGGCTATCATGGTTGAAGGCGAGTCTCGAATTGGAGCGAAAGTACTGGACCGAGACTGGCGAAGAAGTTCATGAGCCGGAATCGGAGGCGCTTGTGAAAGAGCTGAGTGAGCTGGGCAGAAGATCGGTCAGTCCAGAACTCGTCAAAGAATTCGAAGCCTGCCTAACAGAGGCAGACAGGCTCTATGCAGAGACCTGGAAGAGCACGATAGAAGGATGGATCAAACGATACGGGACTAGAGGACCCATGTGAAGCGAAAAGTCAGAATCGACTCATGTCACTATATACAAGAGCCTTCGCGTTTTTGTGCGAAAGGTTGGATTTCTATTTTGCGGGAGTTCTCGAACAAAGACTTCTTCGTAGATCCAGATATTAGAAAAGCGGAATCATTGCCAGATTTAGCGTTCGTAGACTCCGACTTTCTCGAACTCGAACTAGAGACGGTTTTCAACAGGACCTGGATGCTCGTCCCTCATCATGACTCATCTGTTCGATCGACAGACTTCTCCGAACTTCTCAACAAACCAGGTTCCCGAGTCCCATTCTCTCTCCTGGGAAAACCTCTCTTCCTTCAGAGAGACTCCAAGAAGGAGATCAACTGCTTTCCGAATGTCTGCACCCACGCATGGCATCCCCTCGTAGAATCCCCCAGCATCGGCGGCTCTATTGTCTGTCCCCAACACGGACGCGCGTTTGACTCTGACGGGAGATTCGTGTTTCACAAGGGCTTTGAGAAGCTAGAGGATTTCCCGAGAGGGTCTGACAATCTAAGAAAACTGCATGTTGAGAGCTGGGGTCCGCTCATCTCTGTCTGCCTAGGAGAGCCATTGGCACCTTTCAAGAAGATTGCAGAAAATGTAAGGGAGTCCATCTCTGGAATGGACGTTGACTCTTTCAAGTACAGACCCCTTGCCGATGAGGTCCGAGAGGTTGACGGTAATTGGAAGCAGCATGCTTGGAACTACATGGACAATTATCACATTCGCTTCGTCCACAAAGGACCTGGAGGACTGGCTGATGCTATTGAACTAGAAACGTATGCGACAGAACTCTATGAGTATAGTGCCTTACAGTGGGCCTACGCTCGAAAACCTGAGGATGGCTTTGCTCCGCAACAAGTCGCGACCCGGTTCAAGGATCCGAACAATGGCGACAGGCGGGTCTTCTCCCTCTGGTGGTTCATCTTCCCCAACCTTACGCTCAACTTCTACCCATGGGGCCTTTCTGTTAACCAGTATATGCCGGTGCAAGGAAGACCGGATAGAACCCAGTTTCACTGGTTGCAATATTCCTTGGACGAAGCGAAGTTCAAGAAGAGAAACAAGGTCTGGCTCAACGAACAAGTCGACTCTGAGGATATAGAAGCGATCAGCCTCGTAAGCAAAGGCGCGCGATCCGGCTTCGCACCCAGAGGCCGATTCGCCCCTCGAGAAGAACTAGGCCCTCACTGGTTGCACAGGCTGATCTATACAACCGTCTTCCGAGAATCGTGACCGCGACATTAGTATGGTGCGGCCGCCGGGATTTGAATTCCCGGACCATCGAATTGATGGTCTCCCGGGTCGTTGGCTTGGAAGGCCACTGGACGCGCTGGGCTATGTCCTAGACCAGGCTAGACTACGGCCGCACGGACCCGACCGTCTACCTGTGGGTTCATCTATCTTACGATTCACAATCCAACGACCGAGACCGACAGGAAGTACTTAGACACGCACCTGAAAGCTGTGCAATTCAAGCGTTGTTATCACATCCCTGACCCGGAGTTTAAGTGCCGGACTCATCCTCAGATTCTTCGAGAAGTCCCGGGTTGGCCAAGGGTCCTGTACTGTTTGTCTGTATTGAGAACGCGGGACGTAGCCAGGTGGCCGAGGCTTTCGCCAGAAAATACGGGCTGAGTGCACTGAGCGCAGGCACTATCCCTTCCGCTAGAATCAATCCGATCGTGGTCCGGGGGATGCTTGAACGTTGAAAAGATGTTTCCTCCAACCAGCCAAGACTCCCACGCTTGAAATGATCCGGGACGCAGGACTTGTAGTGACCGTGGGGTGCTCTATCGAGGAAGCCTGTCCGAAGCCGATGATCGTTCAGATGCAGAACAAGCTGATAGGTTGGCATATTGACGATCTACGCCAATCCCTACAATAGTGATGCGCCACCGCAGGCCTATCCTCGATATCCTAGACCGCTTTGGAAGAGGAATCGGCTGCGGGTTTCTCAACTCACTAACTCTATCGTTGATACTTGGACTCCAGAAGGCCAGAAAATGGGCCAGGCGTGTTGAAGGATTCGCTTTCGGATCTACAGATTTCATCCTGTCGAGAACTTCCAATATTCCCTCCGGGCCGAGCTTATTGGCTACTTCCCTGTCAACCTCAAACACCCATTTTCTAAATCCATTTCTCAGTTTGAGAGATACGAGCAGGAGTCCGGGACTCCAAGCAGGAAAGAAAAGAGCGGAACCCAGCGGTCCGCCGACTATTCTTTGGAGGATAAATGCTAGTACGAATGTGCCGAGGATGATCAGAATCATGGTTCCAGCCTCCTTGATCATCCTTCCTGAATTGTAGCCCTTGAACCGGACTAAGTGTATCGCAATCAAGAACCTCCAATTTTCCAGCGACAGTTTTCCTTTCAGGAATTCGGGTAGCATGAGTTCCACTTGTCCGGGCGAGAAGAGGACCGGTTTCGAGATCATCCAGCCGGTCGCGCTACGGTTGAATTTTCCCCAGAGGACCGCTCTGTACCAGAACGATATGTCGAAGAACAGTGCTAGTTCACGGGTGAGTTGGAGGAGCGCGTCGTCCTCTGGACTAGAGCCGGTCCTGATCCTTTCGAACCCGCTAAACCGGCGCAGCCGCTGCAAGAACCAGCAAGTATTACTCCGCGGCCAATCTTATACACATACCGACGAAATCTATAGCCCAGTTCCAAATACCAGCGATAAAAGGCAGACTGCTGCAAGAAGTAAGAACGATCCAAGATGAGATAGAAGAGAAGATCATACAACTCTCGAAAACTATTCCCGCAACTCGATAAACCCTATTAGACCGCTAAGGGTGGAACGGCCGGGTCTTGTCGTCAGAGAAGAAGCTCAAGTTCAGAATTCGCCGCGGCGATTTCGAGGTTGAGCTCGAAGGAGATTTCGACTATGTCAAGAACCAGTTCGAAGAATTGGAAAGCTCTCTAAGACCGATCGGGGGCGTTACTAGGAGTTCAGAGCCTCAACTCAACCCGGCACCAGACCCTGACTCCACGATCGGCATTGCGGGAATTGTGGAGTTCACGTCCGAAGGCAAGCCACACCTTACAGTCCCGGTTGATACATTGTCCGCTAAGGAAGCAATCTCGCTCGTGATGTTTTCCCTACACCCAAAGCCTCTGGGGGATGATGATCTCAGCTCACTTCTCAGCTCATCATGGAAAACGACAGGTGAGAGCATTGTAAGAGCGAGGATAAGCGAGCTTCGGAGAGAGGGGAAAGTTATCACTGAGCGTGGGAACTACGTCCTCTCTGGAGCGGGTGTTCAGTGGATTCAGAACGATGTGCTACCCCGTCTGCAGAAAGTCACCTAGTCTTGGACAACCAATTTCGTCGGGCCAACCCTTTCTCCGTCAACCTGTAGTGAAAGACCCCAGTCTTCTTATCACGAGCCAATAGCCCCTGACGCGTGTAACGCATCAGCGCCATCTTCACGGCTTTATCAGATGATTCAATCTTGGATTCTTGAAGGAGCTTGAGAATCTCTTCGCTCGCAAGTCCCTCGGACCCGTGGAAGAGGTTGAGGATTCGTATCTTCAACTGGTTGTAATCCAAAGATCCAATCCCCTCCCACTCTCGCTCTGTCGAGCGATTATTGTTTGTTCTTAGAGTTTGTCCCAGAAACTATGCGGCTCGCCTGTCCGGCTAATAGTAACACCTTGTCATAATGCCCGGTTCGGTTGCTGAACCGAAATACTTTCACTTTCATTCCTGATTACCAAAGTAACACCTTGTTGGTAGAGTATCGGGACAGAAAAGCGTTATATCTCAACTCTGCAAAGCCAACGGGCAAGAGGAAAAATGTCAGGACTCGAAATAATCGAACGAAAACATAGCCCAACCGAGCCGTCCTCACCGATCGAGGTCACAGTCAGGCACTCAGGCATCGAGAGTCGCATAATTGGTAACCCTGAATCGGTTCTAAGAGAGCTGATCTCATACTTCTCCAAGACTTATCCGTCCATAGAACTCGTCTCCAAGCTCATCCTCTCAGTCGACAGCACGGAATTCCTCCAGAGCTGTACTGGAATACTGGCGACCTCGCCGGAAGGCTTGGTCGTCTTGAAGAACCTGGAGAGGCTCAAGGACAAGGAACTCTTGATGCTTCATCTCGCCGGGTCACGCCTTCTTCACCAGCTTGGTAAGAGAGAGAGCGATACTCTGTCCCTGGACGAGATTACCCGAACCACGGGACGGTCTACCGGCACCGTCGCCGGGAGACTCAGCGAGCTCTGCAACGAGCAACTCGTCGAGCGGGTAGGCAAGGGCTCGTACCGGCTGACGACCATGGGTACCAGAGTCATCATGAAGGACCTGATGCCACGGGTCTCGCAGCTTCCGGATAGGTTAGAACGATGACAGAGCAACCTAAGATCAAGGTCTCGATCGAGTGGGGAGACATCAAGCACACTGCCGAGGGTGACTTGGAGACGGTCGTTCGTGAGGTTATGCAGTTCGCCGCCAAAGTGCTGCCGAACTATTCTCTGGCGTCGAAGCTGACCTTCTCGCCGGAGTATTCGTCCATGGTCGACGACCTCTCCAGTGCCGTCCAGCTCACGCCCGAGGGGGAAGCGGTCCTTTTGAAGCCTGAGATGTCGGCTGAAAACTCGATCGCCATGGTATTGCTAGCTGCCAGGGTCGCACATGCGGTCGGCACTAGGCCGAGCGTTGAGATGGATCCGGAAGGGATCAGCCGGGCAATAGGGAAGGCGGTGAAGACTGTTCGGAACACGCTCGCTATGATGACGAAGACCGGGATCATTGACCGGACCGTTGATGGTGGCTACAAGCTCAGCATTCAGGGAATCCGGAAGGCGCACGAGATTGCGAAGGGTCTCACCGCGCGAGCGGCTAGTACGCCTCATGAGAGGCCGGTGGCTACTTCAGGATGATAAGCAACAGGGTGCGGGGTCAGACGGGAAAGGGGGGTTTCCCGTCTGAAAACAGGGGATTCTAACCTTGCTCCACCGCACCCAAGAGGTTACTGAACCTCTACTCCAAATTAAAAGCATACCGGAAAGGCTCGGGCTGCCCGGCATCCCAGACTCGCTGGTCGAGCTCTCCAACCGGTCAATGAACAGGCTCCAAGGCTCAAAATTCAACCCGAGACCAGTCTCGCTTGTCGAGATGGGGGTTGACGATGCCGACCTGGAGGAGAGACTCGACATTGGAGCCTCATTCGCCTCCTCAGGAGTGAAACGGAGTCAAATCAGCCCCGTTAAGGAGAAGGTCCCGATCGTCGCATGCGACGCGTCCAGCGTCAAGATCGGCGAGACAGACACTGGGATGATATTCGCCATCCGGGCGGTTGCGGTCTCAAGGCAGACTGGTAGGATCCTCTACAATCGGTGGGGTCCTCTCCTATTCCACGTGCCCAGCTCTGAGGATTCGAGACAGTACCGGGACGACGAGGCTAGGGCATTTGGCGGACTCTCGCTCAAAACTCTGAAGGTCTTGACGAGGCTCCGAAACCATGTCGAACGATGGGTCCAAGAAGTCCTCTCAGAAACGCTCAAAGACGGGATACTCCTCATCGACGGGTCTCTTACGGCAGGGACCCCTGACAATCCTGCTGCCCGCGTCAACAACATTCTCGCGACCGCACGGAGCAACAATTCGATAGTCATCGGGATATCCAAGTCAACTCAACTAACCGTTGGGGGAAGAAACATCCTCGGCCTCTCAAACGACGAGAGCGCACCACACCTCGTGGACATCACTCCCCTCGTCGAGGAGGAGTATCCTCCCTACCCAGTGAGATTCCTAGGCCGGGTCTATGTTGCGAAGCTGTCGAGCGACGGATTCCTGTTCAGAACCGACATCGACAGAGAATCTGGCGAAGAAGAAACGCGACTAGCCCTCGGGCGACTGGCCGGGACGGATGTGATATTCCACGGGTATCCTGAGACTCTCAGGATCGCCCACATATTCAGCACCTTTACGGCCAACGAGATTCTCGCAATCCAGCGCTTCGTCGCTTCAAATCACCACATCACTCTCCAGTCGCGGCCCAACCTCCGGCGATCTCTCTTCGGACCCTTTGGGACCAGCAGGTACGTGGCCTAGCCATGCGGATCTACCGGAAAGAAGGCGACCAGATCCAGCTCATCGCTTTCCCTGACGAACACATACAACGTGGCGACTATTTCCTGATCGAAGACTCGGGACTCGGCAAGGGCCTTCTCGTACAAGTCATTGATCTGCAGTATGCCAACGTTCCAGGAATTCTAGAGGACATCTTGAGAGACGTGATGACTGACGGAGAGCTAGCAGGCGAAGACATGGACCCGTTGAATATCTCCAGCGAAGTAGATGCTCTGAAGGACACACGGCTCGCAGTCTGCAAGATACGCGGAACAATCATAGGAGAAAAAGATCTCTCGCCAACCACATCATGGCTCCCGTCACGGACATCGTCCCGGATACGCCCCTACCCAGTCAACCGTCTCATCATGAACGGAGGAAAACTACCCCTCAAAGTAGGCTACAACGACGGCGATCCCATACAGATCGACGCCAGCGGACTGGACGGCGGTCTAAACATAATAACCGGCCGCAAGGGCACAGGGAAATCCCACCTCGCGAAGCTCCTACTCCTCTCCATGGCCGGGCTGGGAGCACCGTGCGTTGTCTTAGACGTTAACGGAGAATATGTCAACCTCCACAAGTCGAAGGACGGGCGACTATCCTCGTCAAGGCTAACAGTCCTTGCGCCTCGGAGTGGAATCAACTTCGCACTGGCGAAGCTAGGCTTACGGACAATGTCCGGGGTCCTGAGCAACGCCCTCGACCTTCCGGCAACCTCGTCGAAAGTGTTCAGCACGATCTGGCGAGAACTGGAAGCAAGGGGAGACTTGACGTTGCCAAGTCTGATCCAGACGGTCCAGTCTTGGAGCTGTCACGAGAGTGTCAGAGAGGCGCTCATCTCAAGACTGCAAGTGCTATCGGAGTCTGGGTTGTTCTACGATGAGACGAACCCGTTGACAGAAGAGAAGATTCTCCACGCTATCGAAGGTGGTGGAATACTTGTGGTGAATTTGAAGAACCAGAGCCACATCGTCCGACGAATACTCGTAGAGATCTTCCTAGGCGAGCTTACGAAGATTCTGTCATCAAACTGGCTGCGGGCAGCCTTCCTCTTCGCCGAGGAAGCCCACCTCTATCTCAGAGAGACTTACTGGGACGACATCATCACCCGAATGCGGCACATCGGACTCTTCACAACGTTCATCACAAACCAGCCCGACACGGTCCAAGAGACGATCTACAGACAAGCAGACAATGTCTTCATCTTCAACTTCACCAACGAGCATGACCTAGAAACAATTGGCAAAGTAGCCAAGTCTGACAGCGAGACGATTCGCTCCTTGATCAGAGGGACACCAGCGAGAAGATGTCTCCTGCTCGGAAATGTGGTACACGACCTGCCCTTAATGGTCGATGTTGAACAACTAGACGTTAAGACAATGGGCGAAACACGACTATTCTTCTCCTAGCGTCCGACCGCATTGGCAGGTATATGGTCTAGTTAAACCCGTGTCTCAACAGGTTCTGTTAAGTCATCGTTGGATTCGTCTTCGTGGCAACTATCATCGGTTGGGCACTCGCTTGCCGAGTCTGTGACGCTTGTAGGCAACCGACACTGCCGCAATAGACGACGGAATCCTGGCGATCTCGTCGTCAGAGACGATCTTCTCTAATCGCTACCAAAGGGGTTCCATAGTTATATCGCGCTTTGAGAGCGCCTGTTTCACAACAAGACTGGAGCTTTAGGTGTTGTGGAGAATTGCCGCAGCATCGACCTGCCTCTTCAGCTAGGACTTTCTGACTTTTCGGAACGCCATTCCAACTGGCTAATGCATCCTTTCCTAACTCGATCGACTGTAGCACTCAATCAATTCTATATTGTTCTTCGGATGTTGAGTTAGGGGTTTGAGCTGCAAAATCTCTAGAAACAATTTTTTCCAGCGAAGTTCGCACATTCCGCATCCAAACTCGGAACCGACGTTAGCCGAAAAAAAAACCCCGACCGGACACCCCAGATATTGAAAGAATAACTATGGAGTTTGAGGATCAACAGTGACCGGATAGACTGAAGGATTGGTACATCTGCGTCGAACCATAACTCTGCCAGCAACCGTACTGCATGTTGGAATTCTCTTTGGTGCCAACGTCAAATGGAGGGTCGATGGTTTGCAAGTTCAGGTTTGAGCTGACCCATATTTGGCCATTTGCCACTGAGTAAGTTGTCGAACCATAATCGGTGCCACACCAGCAAACGTTCGACCTTATCCAGATCCAACTTTGTTGGGGATAGAACGTATAGGAGTATATCGGCCCTCCGAAAGGGTAGAGTTCAAAATAAACACTGGTGATGACATTGTTCGTCATATACTCGGTGATATACCAACCCGTATGCCAGGAAAAGATTGCGTTCTTCCAACCGACCGTGGTGCACCCATTAGTTGGGTATTGGAGTTGATAAATGGGAGGACCACCGTTTATGATATCGTAAACCTGAATATTGAACGTAGCACAACCGGTTCCATTAGTGCTGATGATCGTCTGGAACCAATCGGCTGGTCCATTTTGGTACCAAAAAGAGTAGTCAACATCTGGATTATATTGCAAGCTTCACCGGTTATAGGGCGGCGACGACGTCCAACCCAATGGTTGAGAGCTAAGGAATCCCTCAATGCCATTATAGCTAGGGCAGCATGACGTGTTTTGCCATTCTCCATCGTCTTTACCAACCCAATGGGTCCAGCCCGCGACAGAAGGGAAAAATGTCATGGAGAGAACGAGCAAGCCAAGCAATGAAGTGATCGATACGCGTATACTATCCTGCACTGGACTCCAACCCCACAGACAAGGTAAAGGGGCAAACATTCTGTGTTTCGGAGACGACTGTCGAAGTAGGAACATACGATGAGGAAGTGAACGTTTCGAAGGAATGCGCTATGGATGCGAAATCAAGCTGTACCCAAATCGGGTTGCTAGCCCAAGCGGTCACCGTAACCTCGGTACCGGCTGTAATCGGTGACGAAAGGGGAAATTGTGAAACCGTGAAGCCCAACATTGATGTAGAAAAGTTGGCTACCCCATCTTTTGAGATAGTCTTAATCGATGCGGGAGTTTCGTAAGTGCCGGTCAGAGTGTATTTTTGGCTATTTGCTAACTGGCCATTCAGGTAGAGGCCCAAGTACAGAATTGTTCCCCCTTGTACCTCGTACGGGAACACGTTGAATGTGGCCGCTAGGAATTTAGATAGGGTTTGGTTCGTGAGATATGATGTGGAGATCAGAGTATCCGCGGGCATTTGCCAACCACTAAAACCATTTTCACTGCTGCCAAAACTCAATCCTCTAGTAGTATATCCCAGTCTGACATTGGACAATCTGGCCGGTATGATCGTCAGACCCACTAAAGCAAGCCCTACTAAAACTACAGTAAGGAAAGCAATTTGACGTCTTTCCAACATTGGAAGGACTTGCTGCTATTGGAATTGCTGAACTCCACGTTTATAGTCTTTGCGCTTTATGGGGCTTTGGCTTACTCGTTTAAGCAATTGACGAGCTGTTGGTGCAACAGAACTTTGATAATCAAACCGTTGGTTGAGAAAATCGCGTTTTCGATTGTACTTGTTTTGGGCATAGTCTTGGCAATTCTCGGCTATGAAAGAGTGTTCGTCATTGATTCTTGCGGCCCCATCAGTTGTGTTAATGCGATTGGTTGGAGTTTGATCGCCGAATCATCTGGCATTGTAGCCATTCTGGTCGGAGTCGGGGGGCTGGCTCTAATCCTACTTAGCGACAGGAAGCAATGATATTTCTGCTATGAAGGCGAAAAAGAGAAGCTGTAGGCTCAAGTTCTGAGCCTGATCCGACGAAGCTAACAGTTTCTGAGCTTCCGATGACAAATTACCAGTGCTGTCTCAACACCAAGCTCTTATAGATTCAGATCTTGTAAGCGAATTTTTATGTGGAATCTGTAGTCTACAAAGGACTCATTGCGATTCTCATTGTGGGCTTGGCAGGAGCTTCCGGAGTCGCGACTTATTTCTATAACCAGCAAAACACCAAGAATTCCAGGCCTCAGATCTCAACAACCAAGTCAATCAATTGGAAGGACAGATCTCTGCCCTGAATTCACAGATAACTGCTCTGAACAAACAAATAGACTCGCTAAACTCACAAACTTCCCAGCTCCAAGCATCGAATATCCAGCTAGGCGGGACCAATAGTCAGCTCCTCTCGCAAATACAACAGCTACAAACTCAGACCTCGCAGCTACGGAGTCAAGTTTCGCAACTCCAGACCCAAATCGGCCAGCTTCAAGCCCGAGTCGCAGACCTAACCCAGAAACTCAGCCTTCAACAGAGTCGAGTGATTTCAACCGAGGTTTGCGTGTATTCGGATTGCCCAAGTGGAGGAAACGGAGGCAATCCCATTGGAAACCAAGTGTTTGTCAACTTGGGCACGATTTACTACTCCGGCTATCTGCGAGTCTCCTGGACAGGGCCTGCACACGCTTCTTTCAGCGCGCAAGTTTTCGACGTGAACATCACAACGCCTGTCGCGACCGCGGCAACCTTCAGCATTCCGGTAAGCGCAAATGCGACGGGAAATGTATGGTTCAAAAACTATGACTGCGTCCCAATACCAGCGGGCACATTCTGCCCTCCACTGACCTAGAGCCTCACATACTGGTATTGACAAGAACGGTCAGAAAGACATCAGACCCCTGACCCTCTCACGCTTGAGAGGTTACTGTCCCGTCGGCACACTCCAGGTTAGGCCTGTCGAATATGCCGGTTTCATCCGAACGGAGGCTAGCGCTTTGGCAAGTGACTTCATGTGTCCGTATCCAACTACAGCGATGACTTGTCCCGTCGTGAGGTACATGAGATCGCGAATCCTTGCGACCATGTGCTCCTCTCGAGCATCTAGCAGCAATCTGCTTAGCTCGGGATAACGAAGCCTGAATAGCCTCAACTGTTCCTCCAGGTTCTCAGTAAGCTTCGACAGGTTGAAACCACCGAACGGCAAAAGAGCAACGCTAACCAGCGAATCGACTCCGAGCCTCACCTTCTCCTTCAAAGGAAGCTTTCGCAGAGACCCAATGGTCTGTCCGATGGGCAGGTCAACAAATTCAACCCGAGCCCCAACGGCTCTCGCGGCCTCGACTGCTCGTAACATCTCTGAGCCTGGTGGCGAACCTGTCATCTCACCCGCGAAGCGTTCCAGCAACATCATTGCGAGAAACGAGCCTCCTCCACCGCGCCCGGTTGCTCTTCCAGGACTTTCCAGAGCGGCCAGCCGTCCTTCGTCAAGCTCGAGCGCGACAACCTCGGGTCGTAGACGTATGATAGTCTCCCGGACAAAGCTGGCGCTCTTCGGGTCCACGTGGATGGTCCCGATGAGACTGAGACGGTCCCCGATCTTCTCTATTGCTGACGAGCCTGGAACCTTCGTTTTCTCTTTCAATGCCTATATGGCGGTCAATCTACCTTTCTTCTCGTTCCAAGTCACTTGGTTTCGAACGGGGTCCAGTCTGTGAGCAAGATCGACGAGCTCGACGATCAACGGCAGAAACTGCGAATCGAGCTGCGGAAGAGTCTAGATAAGCTCAATGAGACCAGGGCCAAACTCTCAAAAGTCCGCGAAGAGCTACAACAGCTACGCAAGACCCGTGACGGGTTGAATGATACCGTTCGGGCGCTCAAGCAGACGCGGGACCGCCTGCGAGACGTGTCAAAGGAAAAACTGGCTGCGCTCCGAGAACTTCTTAAGAAGATGAGCGATCGACCACACGCCTCAATTGCGGAGAAAGAGCTAGCGTCGCTGGAGTGGCAGGTCCAGACCTCGCCCCTTGAGAAGGACGAGGAGAAGCGGTTGATGACGAAGATCCGGAGTTTGGAGATTCGAGTCTCGGGCTACCATAAGGTCCTCAAGCTGAGAGAAGAGATCACGAAGCAGCGTGAGGAGGCTGACCAGGTCCATGCGAGAGTTCAGGAGCTGGCTGCTGAGAGCCAGAAACACCACGAAGACATTCTCCAGTTGTCCGCGGCCTTCCAGACTCTACGGGCAAAAAGGGATGAGCAGCAGAAGAGCCTCGATGATCTGCGCGCGAAGGTGGCTGAGATCAATCAGCATTTTGTTGAGCTGAGGAATGAGCTTACGGATGATGAGAAGAGGATACGGCGGGAGAAGGAGGAAGCTCTAAAGGAAGCTTTGAAGGGTGCGGCGCAGAGGAAGCTGAGCAAGGGCGAGAAGCTGACGCTGCACGAACTCGGAGCACTCTACGAGGGAGAAGAGGAGTGAAGCGTCCAATCGCGATCATCGGCGGCTCCGGAATCAAATCGATCTTTAGAGGGGAGCAGAAAGTCCTGGGAACCCCCTATGGTCCAACTCCCAGTCTTACCATCGGTGAGATCGATGGGAGACTTGCTGTCTTCTTGCCACGGCACGGCGAAGCACACTCAAGCCCTCCCCACCGAGTAAACTATCGAGCAAACATCTGGGGACTCAAGACTCTAGGAGTCGAACGGATCATTGCAACAAACGCGGTCGGCGCTATCGACCAACAACTAACCCCCGGCGAGATAGTCATCCCCTCCGACCTCGTCGACATGACAAAGTCTAGGCCCGGCACCTTCTACGACGGGTCTCCGGTCACTCACGTAGACGTCTCCCAGCCATATTGCCCTAGGGAGCGAGAGGTTCTCGCGACTTCGTCAGTTGCAGTTGGCAGAGGATCGCCGAAGGAAGCTGTGATGGCCTGCACGGAGGGTCCGCGTTATGAGACGCCTGCTGAGATCAAGATGCTCCGGACGCTAGGCTGTCATATCGTCGGTATGACTGGAGCACCAGAAGCGTTCCTAGCCCGTGAGCTAGAGATGTGTTATGCTTCGATAAGCTTCGTGTCCAACATGGCCGCGGGGCTGCAGAGAACATTATCAGCGAGAGAAGTAGAAGACAAGGGACGAGAGACCAGCCAGGTGCTCAACAAGATACTCGCTGGAGCGATCGGAAGAATGCCCGAGTCTAGAAAGGACTGTCCATGCGGGACTGCACTAGCTCAGGCTCAACTGAAGAAGGAAGTCGTGGAGGTCGCGCAATGATCGACAGTCTCCTCCGAATCGCAGGGGTCTACAAGGCCTACGAGAAGTATCTGAATCAACAGGTCAAATGGGGCCAGATGCCGGAACATATCGGAATAATCCTCGACGGCAACAGGCGCTGGGCCACGGAGAAATCCCTCGACGCGACCGACGGACACTGGGCCGGCGCGAAGGTCGGGGAACAGGTGCTCGACTGGTGCCTCGAATACGGAATAAAGACCCTAACTCTCTACACGTTCTCGACTGAGAATTTTTCGAGACCGAGCGCAGAGGTTACCTCGATCCTCAAGATAGTCGAGGAAGAAACTAAGAAGCTGGGGAAGGACAGTAGACTACACTCCCAGAAGGTTAGAGTCAAGGCAATAGGTCGGACTGATCTGCTCCCGGAGAGCCTCCAAGGCGTCTTCAAGCGACTGGAAGATGAGACCAGTAAGTATGACGGCCATTTTCTGAACCTGGCAATAGCCTACACTGGGAGGGCGGAGATTATTGATGCAACAAAGAAGATCGTGGAAGATGTTCACCAGGGTAATCTTTCTCCTCAGCAGATCGACGAGGATACTTTTGACAAGTATCTCTACACAGCCCACCTTCCTAATCCTAACCCTGATCTTGTTATACGAACCTCGGGCGAGGAGCGCTTGAGCGGTTTCCTGTTGTGGCAGTCAGCCTACAGCGAGCTAGTATTCGTCGACGTTTACTGGCCAGAGTTCCGGAGGATAGATTTTCTCCGAGCCATACGCCTCTATCAGATGCGCCATCGAAGATTCGGCCGCTGAGTCGGATATGTTCTGAGGCTTCGATGATGACGGACGGACTTATCTAACTAGACAGCGAACGATTCCAGGGCCCGGGCCTTGGTCTATATCAAGAGAATCGACATCCGAGGCTTCAAGACCTTCAACAAGAAGGTCTCGATTCCCCTTGACTCGGGATTCACGGTAATCACAGGACCGAACGGCGCGGGAAAATCCAACATTCTCGACGCGCTAAAATTCTCCCTTGGAGAACTGAGCGCTAGAGAGCTCAGGGGCGGAAGCCTCTCAGCTCTCATCCACAAGTCTGGAGCAGAGACCGCAAGATCGGCCCATGTAGCGGTCCAGTTCGACAACAGCGACCGCAAGATCCCAGTAGACTCGGACCTCGTAACCGTGTCGAGAGAATTCTCGACCGGGGGCGAGGGAATCTACCGGATGAACGGCCGACGCCTCTCAAGAAAACAGGCGCAGGACATCCTCAGCTCCGCCGATATCCAAGTGACCGGGTTCAACCTGATCGCCCAGCACTCGATCACTCGTCTGGCCGAGATCAGTACTGATGAAAGGAGGCGGATTCTTGAAGACCTTATCGGGCTGGGTGTCTTCGAGACGAAGAAGGCAGAGGCAAAGATCCAGCTTCAGGAGGCGGATGTTAATCTGAAGGTGGCCGCTTCTAAGGTCGACGATGTCAGGACGAATATCGAAAGGCTGGAACGTGAGAGGAACGACCTATTACGCTCGAGGCTTATCCAGAAGGAGATCTCAAACCAGCAGGCACTGATACTATCCTCCCAGATACTCTCCCTCCAAGCCAAGAGGACCAGCGCTCTCCAAGAGCTGGAGAATGAACAGAAGAATCTTGAAGCCCTCCGTCAACAGCGGGACGAGCTGACCGGCCAGAGAGCCAAGGTCGCGACGGAGAGACGCCAGTACGAGGAGAACACGGTCACACAGGGAAATCAGGTCCTGTTTGATGTTGAGAGAAAGATAGCTGAAGCCAGCAATGGGGTAGTTAGAGCCAAGGCGGAGGCTGAGGCCGCTCGCAACATTCTCAATACACGGATCAAACAGCTAGTGTCGCTCCAGAAACAAGGAGAGAACATTCAGAACAGCACGAAAGAACTCATGGCGACAATCCGCACCCTCACCAGCGGAAAGGCGGATCTAGAGAATCGTTTCGAGGAGGCGAATGCGCGGGCCGAGAAGCTCAACACTACGCTTGCAAACACGAGGGACTCTTTGTCGAAGGACGCAGAGATTCAGGAAGCCCTCGACGCTGAGATCCGCGCAATAGAGAGCGAACTATCTGGGCTAATCGCGTCGAGCAAGGGCAGCTCTACAAAACTAGATCTGACCGCAAGTCATCTCCAGTCCCTAGAGGCTCGTCACAAGGAGTACACGTATCTTGCCGAGGAGCTGAAGAAGAGAATCCGTGAGATGGAGAAGCTCGGCAAGGAGGAAGAGAAGCGGCTGGAGGATATCGAGGAGAAGGCGAAGGAGTATACGGCGCTCAAGGACCAACGCCACAAGGAGATCGAGGAAGCCCTAGACGTTGCAAAGAGAGCACGGGTTACAGTTACCGAGTTTAACACTCAGAAGAATCTAGCGGATGCTCTCCAGGCAGAGGAGAGGGCGCTCCGGAAGATCGAAGAGATGGTTGATGAGGGCGCGATCAGCGGAGTTCTCGGACGACTGCAAGACCTTGTCAAGTTCAGCGACGAGCACAGCAAGGCGATAGAGGCTGCCAGCGCAGGCTGGATGAGAGCCTTGGTGGTGAGAGACCTTGAAGTGGCCATCAAGTGCGTCGAGAGTTTGAAACGGACAAAGCTGGGCCGTGCAAAGATTATCCCGCTCGAAGATCTGGAGCTTCCGCCCGAGAATGAGGAGTTTGACGAGGCTCCCGGGATCGTTGGTCCGGTCTCAAGTGTCATCAAGGTAGAGAAGCGGATAGCGCCTGCTGTCGAGTTTGTGTTCGGTGATACGATGCTTGCTACGAACCAGCGAGCAGCCTTCCTCACCGCCGCGAGGGGACAGAGATGTGTCGTCACAAGTGGAGACCTATACGAGCCCGGCGGTGGGCTAGAGAGCGGGTATTATCGCGCGCCGTTTGACGCGTCTACCCTGATTCCTAGATCCAATGTTCTGGAAGGTCTCGAACGGACAGTCAAGTCGCTGGAGTCGATTGTTCAGAGGTCCCGGTCAGAGCTTGATCGACTGGAATCTGAGATTGTGAAGCTGAAGGAGGACCGGGTCTCAACGAGCAAGACTCGGGAGGCGCTGACTCGTGATGTTGAGCTGGCTCAGAGGAGTCTGGAGCGCACGCGATTATCGGTCCAGCAGACGAAACGGCGGATTGACAGCTTGGAGAATTCGATGCAGAGAGAACGAGAGCTGCTGCAGGAGATGGCGTCCAATCAGGGAGAGATGAAACGGCGACTCGCAGTTCGAGAGGAAGAGCTTGCGAAGCTGAAGGTTGAGCAGCGAAGAACGGCGATCCTTCAGGCGGAACGCGAGAGAGACGGGGCGGTGGCTCAGGCTGAGGCATTGCTGCGGGAGAAACTAGAGCTTGAGAACAAGCTAGCGTCGAGCCAGTCGACACTGGATACTCTCAGACCTGGATACGACCAGTTGCGGATACAGTCCCGTGCGCTAGAATCCGAGATCCGACGTGAAGAAGCGAGAGTCGAAGAGGCCGGCAAGAGATCAGAAGAACACCAGCAGGAGATGAAGAAGCTCAACGAGGAGAAATCACGCCTCGTCGAGAGCCTCAAATCGGTCGGTGAGGAGCGGCGAAAGTACGAGGAACGATTCTCCGAGATCGAAAAGTCGCTGACCCAGCTTATCGAGAAGATGGACCCGCTCAACGCGAACGTATCAGAATTGAAGGCGACGCTTCGAGAGCTGGACACGCAGGTAGTCATGCTGAATTCACAACTGCACAGTCTCGGTTTTGAAAAGATCCTAGAGACGACTCCTGAGGCGATTGAGGATGCTGCAAAGCTCAAGCTTGGCCTTGGGAAGGAGCTGGAAGAGATTGGAGCCGTAAACCAATTGGCCGTTGAGCAGTACGAGGGTTTGAAGGACGGCTACAAGCACCTGTCGGAGCGGATTAGCGAGCTTGAGAGAGACAAGCTGGGGATTCTCATCTTCATGGGCGAACTGGAGAAGAAGAAACTGGACACGTTCATGAGCGCGTTCACGAAGGTCAACGAGACCTTCCAGCAGATCTTCCACGACATAACGGAAGGCGGCAACGGAAGAATGGCCCTCGACAATCCAGACAATCCGTTCGAGGGTGGGCTGGACGTGTTTCTCCAGTTCCCGGGGAAGACTGAGCTTACGATGGCCGCGGCCAGCGGTGGGGAGAAATCAGTTTCGACCGTCTGCTATCTTCTCGCTTTGCAGCAGATCCATCCTATGCCGTTCTATATCATGGACGAGATTGATGCACACCTTGACGTCTTGAACACGAAGCGGCTGGCGACCCTGGTGGCGTCGAAGAGCGGAGAGTCTCAGTTCATAGTAATCTCGCTAAAGGACACGACCATATCGCGTGCCGACAGGGTCTTCGGTGTCTTCATCGACAACGGTCAGAGCAAGCTCATCTCGTTGCCGAACAAGGGAGGCGTCAAGGACTGACAACGCCCCAAGACTCATACTGGCTGAAGCAGCCCTACTCGGTGCTGTTTGATCTGCTCCACCTCCACCGCGTGAAGCCATGGGATGTGCATCTCGCCGAACTCTTGACGGGACTAATGGGAGAGATGAGAGGCCGGGGCTACATCGACTTCTCAGTATCCGGAACAGCACTCCTCACCTCAGCCGTCCTACTGCGAATGAAATCAGAACTCGTCCTGAAGATGGAAGAACCGCCCAAGCCTCCCCCGGAGAGGCCGACCGATTATGTTCCTCCACCGCTCGCCTTTCCGATCAGGTACCAGTCGACGACCACTTCTCTGGAAGAGGTTCTCAAGGGAATCTTGGAGGTCTTGAAGGCTGAGAGGCTCTTGCCGGTAGGGACGTCGCAGCTGGTTAGCAGGACCCCGGCTGTGTTTGAGCAGGCTGACGATTGGCTTGTGAAGATAGAGGAGGAGATGAAGGCCTTCTACAACAGACTCATGAAAGAGACCGTTCGAGATAGATCGTTGTCTTTTCTTAAGCTTTTAGGAGATGGCGACGCGGTTCAGGCTGTAAGGATGTTCATCATGCTGCTCTTCCTCGCGTTCGAAGGAAAGATTGGTCTGAACCAAATGGAAGAGTTCGGAGACATCGAGATAGAGATGAGGAATGATGGAAGCGCAGTCTCAGACTGAACCAACCCCCAAAACGTCTGGCGCACACAAACAGCTCTGCGAGGCCGCGCTATACGTCTCAGGCAGGCCTCTGGACATCAAGACGATAGGGTCCATCATCGGTGCAAGGTCAGAGGAGAAGATCAAGTCGCTAGTCCGTGCGATATCAGAGAGATACGGCAAGTCAGAAAGCCCGATCCAGGTCTTGGAACTGCCTGATGGAAGATTCGTGATGCAGCTCAAGCCAGAATTTGCTAAACACGTCCGGAAGCTATCCAACAGGCCTCTGCTGACCCCGGGTCCACTCCGGACCCTGTCGTTCATCGCGCTGAGACAGCCGATTGCTCAGTCACGGGTCATAGCGGTCCGGGGGAAACTTGCCTACCAGCACGTCAAGCAGCTGAAAGAGATGGACCTGATCAGCTACGAGAAGCTAGGACGGTCAAAGACTCTGCGGACGACCACAACCTTCGCTGACTACTTCAACCTCAACCACGATCCAGCCATCATGAAGAAGGAATTGAAGAATATCCTCGAGCTCAAGGACGAATCAACTGGACTAACAACATCCGCATCTGGCTCAAGTCTTACTGAACAATCTTAGCTCGGAAATGACGCATTCCGTTGGTTACCTAGGCAATGTCATCAGGCTTTCCACTCACAGAGTTTGCTCAGATTCGCACAAACTTACGTTCAGCTGATGGGGACGGAGACATCTTGCCAAAGCGAGAATTTGAAGATCAGGAAATCTGGGAAAATCTCTACGCTGCAGAGGAGGGTCAGCTAGCTGCGGGAGTAATTGAACGCTCCTGGACAGAGACTGAGGACGGAGAACGAGAGTTCGACCGGAGAGTTCTAGCCTCCGCCAAGGGCAGGGACGTCATCGACATCGGCTGCGGAACAGGCGAGTTCACTCTTGAGATCGCTGCCTCAGCGAGCACAGTTGCGGGTATCGACTTCTCAGAGAGAGCACTGAAAAAGGCCCTAGAAAGGCTACAATCAAAGAAGACTTTCAACGTGGAATTCAACCTCTCTCGGGCAGACAAGCTCCCTTATCCAAGTGAGAGCTTCGACTTGGCCATAAGCAGGAGGGGTCCAGCTGCAGATACGACGGAATCGATCGGAGAATCCTACAGAGTTCTGAGAAAGAATGGAGAAATTTTGTTGCAGGAGATCGGTGAGAGAGACAAACAGAACTGGGCTCAGGTCTTTGGCAGAGGCCAAATATATCCGTGGACAGAGAAGGTCTCGACGGAGCTGGAGAAGAAGCTCGCGCGAGAAGGTTTCAGGAATATCAGCGTGGAAGAGTTCGAGGCCAACGAATACTTTGCAACTATCCAAGACATACTGATGAGACTGGAGAACTCGCCGATAATACCGGATTTCGATAAAGAACTCGACGAGGGCCACGTACAAGAGATCGCGAACCTGTTTACAACACCGAAAGGCATCAAGACCAACACGCACAGGGTACTCGTGAGAGCCGAGAAATGACTGAGTCTGGCCTTAATGCTCGAGGGTTAGAAAGACTGTTGCATCCTCGACCGAACGACAACCCGCTGGGCCGCAAACTCGTCGGGAAACTGTCTAAGGAGTAACTCTCTCAGGGGCCAAGGTAGTCGCAAGACTGTCTTCTCGAAGACTAAGAACAACGCCCAGGCGAAGCTGAAAGCGAAGCTCAAGGCTCCCAGCTAGCTTCTATCGCTCGGCACCTTGCTCAGTTCTATTCTGCGGCTTGTTCTTGTACGCCTTCAACTTCGTGTGAGTCGTGTGGCATGGAGAGAGCCTCGAGCGGGACCCATCTCGACCTCTGAGCCCCCTTGATCCAGAGACCGTTGCCGTCAATCCATTCGACGACACCCTCAATCGTCTCCCTGTTCAGCAGGGTAACCTTGACGGTGTCCCCAGGCTTAGGCAGTGACATACCACTATGATACAACTAGCTCGAATAATAACCTGACAGCCATGCCGCTAGGACGACTTATCTCAGTCTACGCGTTTCATGCTTTTCTGAACACTCCTTGCACAATGCCAGTCGAAATGTTGCGCCATTGAGCCCTTTGATCTCCGCTCCCTTTCTTTTGCAGCCACAATGGCACCTGCATCGTTCGGACGCGATGGCTTTCATCTGTACCGTTGAAACGGTTGGACATCTGATAATAGTCGATCTCAACCAGATCATTGGAAAGTCGGGAACAGTTTTGTTCTCAAGGTAAAGGATCAATACTGCTCTCGGATAAGTAGGGATCTGATCCCATAGCCTAAAATCCGTGTGGAATTGACAGCCTACTATGGCAGACAGGGCCGCAATTGCAGCGTTCGTATTGTCATTGCTGGGCGCAGCCTATCAAATGATAGCTTACGGACTCGCTTACCTAGTCGACAATCGGTACAATTACAACTACTATTTTGGCATCAGTGGTGTCTGGATCATAATAGCGACCGTGGTCGTGTTCTGGGCGATCAGCCATCTCATGGATAGCCGTGACCCCCAACGCGCCGCCTGGCCGGCGATAATAATGGCGATGGGTGCTGCAATTCTGGGAAATATGATCATACAGTGGATGACGCCGGTCTTTTTTGAGCCTCTCGGAAATCAGGCTGTCCCCGCTGATGTAATAGTCACATTGACTCCTGCGCCACTACTCATAGTAGGAGGCATATTCGGGTTCGTCGCCGTTCAACACCAAAGGAAAATTTCTAGCCTAGGCATCCATCCATCAAACTAATGATCGAGCCACGGCCACCGCAGATCTTGCAGTCAGGCCTTGCCGGTTCGTGATTGTAGACCTTAAAATGCGGGGTTGCGTAGAATCGCACGGTTCTCGCATCTTGTCCTACATGGCTTCAGGCGGAGAATGAACCCTCGGGTAGTCGGGGGGCCACTTTCCATGGTTGTTTGCGTCAGCCAGCTTTAGCGCAGACTCGATCTCTGCTCTCCTCGGTTCCAGCCACTTGGGAAGGACCAGCGACGTACCTAGCTTCTCTGGGGGCTCATCTGCAGAGTATCCAGGATTCTTTGTAGCGATCTCCAGGAGATTCCCGTCGGGATCGCGGAAGTAGAGTGAGTGGAACCAGAACCGGTCAATGATCCCAGAGTTCTCTATCCCGACCTCGTTAAGCCGTTTCAGGATCTTCTGCTGCGCCTCATCATCCTCAACGGCCATGGCAATGTGGTGGATGCTCCCCCCGCCGACATATCCTTCCGGTGGCTTGGGCATTGCTAGGTATCGTAGGAAGCCGGGACGCTCCTCGTTTCCGACCCCGAGGATATTCGTGCCGGTCTGGTCAGGGTTCGGAAGTGTGAACTTGTCGGTCAGTCCTAGGAACTTGTCGAAGAACTTTGCAGTGGTCTCTGGATCGTAGGTCAAAGGACTCGCATGGTGGAAGGTAGTGAGCTTCATCTCACGGGCTATCGCAGTAGCTGACGGTAGGTCTCTGAACGCTTCCTTTGCATAGTCCTGGGAAACCTCATCATTGTTGGGGGATGTAATCTCGACAATTACTCCGTCAGGGTCCCGCACATAGATGGAGGTTCGATCGTCCCGTACATACGGGCCCTCGACTGAGACTCCTTTCTGCCGGAGCCAGGATTTCCACTTTGGTAGCGAGTCGAATTTCGGGGTGGTGTAGGAGAGGTGATGGGGAGAGCTAAGCCCTACTCTTCCTGGTTGCATGTGAGGCCATTCGAAGAACGTAATAGTGCTCCCTGTGGTCCCTTTCTCGTCAGCGTAGAACAGATGCCTGTGATGCACATCGTCCTGGTTGACGGTGAGCTTCACGCGTCGGAGACCCAGCACTTCTGTGTAGAATCTCCGGTTGACCTCCTCGTTCGACGTGACTAGGGTGATGTGGTGCAATCCTTGTATGAGGCCAGCGGTCTCAGCTCCTAACGCCATGAATCGTCTACCCAGTAAGCCCATACTACTAAGTATATATGTTATACCGTCCCAGACTTCCCCAGTTACTGCGACTCTGTCTTAGCATCGTTATCCTCGCGCTCTTCAAGTTTCGGCAAAAGCCTGAAGATTTCAGGCATCCTATAGATTCGGGCTCCTCTCCAGTTTCGCCACAGGACTACTTTCAACTATTGTCCTCCGGGCGGTTTCGAATGTGTCATGCGCCTTCTCCCAGGAGTTGAAGTGGACGGTTGTTGTTCTGGATGCAGCTACTATCTCTTGTCGGCCATCGTAGAAGGAGACTTCAATTGTGATCTTTGCCGTTCTCTTTTGGGTCCCGACTCCGAAGGATTTCGTATCCACTCGAAAGTCGGGAAGTCGTTCGCTAGATCCTCAAGAAGCGGTGACCAGTCGTCTTTCAGCTCTAGCCATCCTGCTCTTGCGCTGTTTGCTGTTGTAGTTTGCCATCCAGTCAGGAAGGATGACTGCTCTCAAGAGCTCTTGCACAGTTACTCCCCTTTCTCTCGCGATATCCCTGAGTTTCCTGTAGACGTCTCTCTCAACTGTCTGCATGAACTTGATGTTCAATCTTCACTGCCGATAGGAGTATTCCGCGGCCTTGGGATAATAGGACAACGTCCACAACTACCGCCTTATGTGGGATTCTGTGTGCTATCTGGTGATAACTGTAGAAATTCGCGTCACGTGAGATTGCCCCGGGTCCCGAAATCTTCCGGCAAGGGCTACCGAGAAACAACCCAGAGGGGGACTGCGACTCGATTGTATACCCATAGGAAGGATGCCGGGTTGAGGGAGCCCTCATCGTTCGACCCGACTAGGGTGATGCGGTGTAGGCCTGGAGGAGACTGGCGTCTTGTCGAGATGCTGACCCCAGGACTGCTACTGGTCTCGTCTCAGGGCACTTCCCCTGACAGAATCTTTGTCAACGTGACTGTGTCGATATTTCCCCCAGAGACTACACAGACGATCTTCCCTTCGCCCGCGTTACCTGAAAGAGCTGCGGCGACCGAGGCCGCGCCAGCGCCTTCAGCCACGACCCGGTTCCGCTCGACGAGCAGGCGAAGAGCATTCGCAATCTCCCCTAGCGAAGAAGTGATGCTACCATCGACCAAGGGTCTCAGGATCTTGAATATTTCTGGAAGAACGCTCTTGCCGCCGATCCCGTCCACAAAGCTGGGAACGCGGTTTACATCCATCGCTCTTCCTTCTCGGAGGGAGGCTGCGAGAGGGGCGGCTGTCTCCGGCTCGACCGCGTAGATCCTTGTATCTGGTTTCTTCGCATGAATCGCGCTAGCAATTCCAGCAGTGAGCCCGCCCCCTCCGAAAGGGATGATCACCGAGTCCACTCCTGGAACGTCTTCGAGTATCTCCAAGCCGATGGTCCCGTTCCCTGCGATCATCCTCTCGTCGCTGAACGGATGGACGAACAAGGCATCAGCGAGAGGAGCATACCTGTGGCTGGTCACTACCTCCCAGACCTCATCGTACGAGACCTGGATCGTCTTCGCTCCGAACCGTTCAATGGCTAGCAGCTTCGTCTTGGGAGCGTTATCGGGAACTATTGCAGTACACGGAATGCCGTTCTGCCGAGCCTGCCAGGCCAAGGCCTGGGCCATGTTTCCCGCGCTACACGTGTATACTCCACGAGACTTCGCCTCCTGCCCTGCGAGCGCGATCGCGTTGGAGGCACCTCTAACCTTGAAAGAGCCTGTCGGCTGCAGATTCTCCAGCTTCAGATAGACTTCCCTTTCAGGATCGTCAACGTTCAGCCTCACAACAGGAGTGCGTAGGACTAGGCCGTGGATCCGTTTACGCGCGCTTTCTATCTGAACAAGGGAAACGGGCTCTAGAGGATGCTCGGTGATCAACAAACCCCTACCAGCTGCGAGATTCGAGCCTGCTAGGTGTATAATATCCTGTTGAATTCCCGCCGAAGCTTCGTCGCCTTCGTTCTGACCTTGCTCGGCTCTTCCCCTTTGTAGACCCGGACGAGAAGCTCTGCCACCCGTTCCATATCCTGTGCCTTCATCCCCCGTCTCGTTGCTTCACAGGTCCCGATACGAATCCCATGGTCAACGATGATATTCGCATCCTCTAACCGTTGCGTAAACGCCTCAATCTCCTTCTGATCCTTCACGTCCAGAATCGTCTGGTGCGATTCAGTGAACCCATAATCCGAGCACTTCACCGGGACCCCTCCTTCGTGCAACGCCTTGGCTAACGCCTTCGAGTTCGCTATGACCTGCGCGGCGTATTTTCCACCAACCCGACGGGCCTCATCCAATGCCCACAACAGCGCGGCGACCCGATTCCAGTGCGCGTTATCTACCAAACCCGGAAACTGGCGCCCCTTCACCTCGGATTCACAACCCCTCTTCCCCATGATGATCCCACCTTGCGGACCGAACAGGCTCTTGTGAGTAGACCCCAGTAGAAGCTCCGCACCTTCCTCCAATGGTTTCTGAAATTTGCCCCCGGCAATCAACCCCAGCACGTGCGAACCATCGAAAGCAATCCTGGACCCCGCCGAGCTGCAAGCGTCGGCCAGCTCTCTGACTCGATGCGGAAAAAGGAAGAATGACTGGCCGAACACTACAAGCGAGGGCTTCTCGTCCTCGATCAGGCCACGCGCCTTGTCCACATCGATATTCATCCGATCGGAATCAAACGGAAAATACAAGTTCCGGACGTTGACAAAGGTTGGATATCCTGCCTGGTCACTCAACCCCGGGTATCCCCCGTCCACCGGATTGACGGTGAGGATTGAACCGCCTGGCTTCGTAAGGGTCGACACGGCTATCATATCGGCCATATGGCCGGACAAGGGTCGGAGGCTCGCCCAGTCAGCCCCGAATACCTCGCAGGCCAGCTTCTCGCCGAGAGACTCCAGCTCGTCCATAAACCGGGTTCCCTTGTAGAACCGGTCATCAGCCCGATACCGGTGGCCCATATCCCCGGAGAGTAGCTGTCTTACAGTGTGGCTGGTCAGATTCTCGGACGGGATCAGGTTGAGGCATTCCTCAGCCCGCCACTTCTGATGCTTGTCGACTAGCTTCCGAATCTGATGGGCATACGACGTACGGGAAAACTCCCGATGAGGCTAGACGCGGCGACCGCGACGGCCGCCCGGCCTTCGGGTACCATCATGCGGAACCGGGGTCACATCCTCGATTCTTCCGATCCGGAAACCCTGACGCGCCAACATCCTAATCGCGGCCTGCGCACCCGGACCCGGAGTCCTGGCCTTGTGGCCACCCGGAGCCCGGACACGAATATGGAGAGAAGTGATCCCCTTATCCTTAGCCACTTTCGCAGCGGCCGCGGCGGCCTGCATGGCCGCATAGGGAGTACCTTGGAGACGGTCGGCCTTAACATGCTGCCCACCGGCACTCCGAGAAACAGTCTCAGCACCAGTCAGATCGGTGATGTGAACCATCGTATTGTTGAAGCTGGAGTAGATGTGCGCGATTCCCCAATGGTCGATCTGCTTGGCCTTGTCTACCTTCTCCGCCATGATACCAACTATCCCGAGGAGCCCGTTTCCTATCAGACGAATTTAAACCATTTACTCTCAACCCGCCAACTGAGAGACAAAATGACGCCGGTCCCAGCATGGAGGCATTCATTCCAGACTCTTGGATTCGCCTTCATAGTAATCGGAGCAATCTTGACCATGATCGGGACGGCGACTGTCATCACGCTAACCAATTCGATTAACTGTCCGGCCGGTGGCTGCATCTATTATCCAGCTCTGGCCGTAACTGCCAGCTTGCTCCCATCAGGACTTACACTAGTCGTTGCAGGAATAGTGGTTATCTGGATGGTCAAAGTCGAGAGCGAGCGAGAAGATCGAGAGTCCTTATGAAACGGACGTTTTGGCTTCTCGACCTCAACCATGAGACCTACCAGGGAAAATCGTCGATCTGGCTCTGGGGAATCACTCATGATGGAAAACGCGTTCTAGTCACTGATAGCAACTATCGAGCCTACTTCTACCTCCTGCCGAGGGAAGGTCAGGACCCGGAGCATCTCAGGAAGAGCTTGGAAGAGGAGAAGCCCCATCCCACCATCGAAAATGCGACAATCGAGAAAAAGAGACTGCTAGCCGAGGAACGTTTCGTCCTCAAAGTATTCTGTAGAAACCCGGAGTTTTTGGAGAGAGCCGCGCGGGACACGCTGAAAAAGACTGGCGCTGCTGCTACCTACGAGGAGAAACTTCGATCTGCCATCAAGTACCAGTACGACTTTGGAATCAAGCCTTGTCAATGGTACGAGGTGGACACCTCCTCCTCAACGATAGATCCAAAAGATTACAGTGTCCAAGAAACCCTTACAGCTACGGATCATCCGAAACCGATCGCGAAGGAGGAACCGCCTAGACTAGATCTCTTCTCTTTCTCACTTTTATCCGTCAGCAAGACGGGCGCGCCCAGCCCGATCCGGGACCCGATCCAGATCATCGGCTGGAGATCAAGCAAGGCCGAGAACGAAGTTCTCCAGACCAAAGCCGACTCTGACGATGAAACCATTCGAGAGTTCGGAGGCCATGTCTCCAAGACCAATCCTGATTTTGTCTTGACCTTTGAAGGAAACAGTGTCCACTGGCCGTATCTTGTCAAGAGGGCTGACAAGACCAAGACTCCCCTCAGGGTTGGCCGGGACGGGGGTCCACCACACCAGAGCCTCTATGGCCATTATTCGCTGATCGGACGAGCGAATGTTGACCTTCTCAACTTCGCCGACGACCTCTACGCGGTCAAGAACAAGACGATCGAGGATGTGGCGAAATATCTGGGAATTGGATTATCAAGTCAGAATCCTATTGATGAGACAGCCTACTTCGAACACTGGTCAAATCTGAACCAGAGAAAGAATCTCGTCAAGCACGTGGAAGAGCAGACCGAGGCCGTCCTCAAGATAGGTCAGGAAGCGATCGACTATGTCATCCAGATGTCAGCGCTTTCAGGGTTGCCGCCTGACCAAGTGATAGCCGCGGCTGTTGGATTCCGCGTGGACAATTATCTGATGATGGAGACCCACGACCTCGGCCAGCTCATACCCTCCAGGATGGAGCAGCCCATTATCCCATACAAGGGAGCGATTGTCCTCGAACCAAAGATAGGGCTCCATGACAATGTAGCTAGTCTTGACTTCTCCTCCATGTACCCCAGTTTGATGATCAAGTACAACATCTCACCCGACACGCTCGTCACTGGGAAGGAGACAGACGACATTTTCCAAGTCCCTGAGGTCAAGCATCGTTTCAGAAAAGATCCCTCAGGGTTCTACAGAATAGTTCTGACAAAGCTCATCGACGCCCGGAAGACGACCAAGGCAGAGCTGAAACGAACGTCCGAGAGCGATCCGCGGTATACTCTGCTAAAGGCCCGTGAGAAGGCCGTGAAGGTGATGACGAACGCGGTCTACGGCTACGCTGGCTGGGCCGGTGCGCGGTGGTACTCGAAGGAGGTTGCAGAATCAGCCGCTGCCCTGGGAAGAGAGACGATCAATCGCGCGATATCAATAGCAAAGAGCCTCGGACTCACAGTCTTCTATGGAGATACCGACAGTCTGTTCGTCAATTACGAAGAGAAGCTTGTCCAAAAATTCCAGAACGAGATCGACCGGCAGCTCGGACTTGAGATCAACCTATCTGAGGTTTACAAGAGAATACTCTTCACCGAGGCCAAGAAAAAGTATGCTGGGCTGAGAATCGATGGTAAGATCGACGTCGTAGGCCTTGAGGCGGTCCGAGGAGACTGGTCCAACCTGGCCCGGGACGTACAGAATACCGTTTTAAGAATGGTGTTGGAAGATGCGAAGCCGGCCAGGGCGGCAGCGTACGTCAAGAACTTGACATCGGATCTCAGGTCCAAGAACCTACCCTTGTCTGCGTATGTGATCTGGAAGACACTCACAAAGCCAGTGGCCGATTACGAGGTCAATGCTCCCCACGTAGAGGCGGCGAAGAAGATGGCGAAGGAGGGCTGGTCAGTCACGGCGGGCGACAAGGTCGGCTTCGTCATTACGAAGAACCCCGGCAAACTGTACCAGAAAGCGGAACCCTACTACAGAGTCTCTACGGACGATATAGATTACGACTATTATGTCCACAACCAGATCGTTCCAGCCGCGGCACGGATTCTAGAAGTCTTTGGCGTGAAAGAGGATCAGCTCATGGCCGAACCAGCTTCGCAGATTCGTCTCTCAGGCAGGAGCGAACGAGGATAGGTCGTTGAGAGTCATGACGCTAACATTCGCGGGCCGTTTGGCTCCGTCAGAGACTCTGTCGCCTATCACGTATTTGATGCCCTTGCTCGCCGCGGTGTCGAGAAGCCTCTGAGTTACGACCCCGTCGAAGAGAACTACCTGGGCGTGGTCCAGGGTTGGTATCTTCTCCGCAAGCTCGCTAACAGGCATCTTTGACAGTTCCTTGCCGCCCTCGTCGAAGACTACTGCCTCCAATGTCCCGCGTAGGTCCTTTGCAGCATCAAAGACTGGCGGTGGCAGATTCGGCTTCTCCATCGGTGCTGCCGCACGGACTGGCACTTCAGCAGGCACATAGGGCCGCTCCTGGGGTCCGTAAGCTCTCTCCGTGTAGGACCGCTCCCCATAAGCACGCTCGGGTCTCTCGGGCCGCGTGAACTGTTGTCTCTCGATTGGTTTTGCTAGATTGACTGGGACGCGCTCTCTCAGAGCTCTCATTACCTCCTTCGGGGTAAGCTCCTCTACCTCTTTCCCGAAGGGGGCCCGGGCGACATAGTCGATGTCCGCCACCTGCGTCAGCTCTTTGAGAATCAGGTCGCCTGCTCTGTCCCCGTCTAGGAAAGCCGTGACCTCTCGGTCCTTTGTCAGCTTGATGATCGTCTCTGGGACTTTTGTCCCGTTCAATGCGATTACATTCTTGATGCCGACCTTCATGAGAAGTATAACATCCGCGCGCCCCTCAACAACGATGATATCACCCCTCTCGGCCTCGGGTCCCGCAGGTAATTTCTCGGGTCCATACTCGATCACGTCGACTCCGCGCAGAGATCCCGCGACTTCTTTCACGACCTCTTCTGTGCTTGGTGAGGATTCGACGACCCATTTTCTGAGAATGTCTTTGGCCTTGGTCATTATGGCCTTCCTTTTCTCCTCCCTCACGTCCTCGACTTTCTCGAGGCTGATCTTTGCCTCGCAGGGTCCGATCCGGTCGACGCTCTCGATCGCGGCGGCTATGATGGCCGTTGATACCTTGTCTAGGCTGGACGGGATTACGATTGAGCCGGTGGTCTTGTCTTTCTTCGAGTCTAGATTGATTTCTATCCGGCCTATTCGTCCGGATTTCTGTAATTCTCTAAGATCAAGGTCTGGGCCGAAGAGGCCTTCTGTCTGGCCGAAGACGGCACCGACCACGTCAGGCTTTTCGACTACGCCTTCTACATCAAACTTGGCTTTTACTATGTACTTTGTTGTCGAAGCATACTGCGACGGTTCAACCATGAAAGTTTAACCTCCATAATTCACTAACCTTCCTACATTTCCTCTAAGCTGTTAATCGGTAAAGCTTACCCCGCCAAGGTCGCGGGGCTACTATTATAATCTATGGTTACAGTAGGGAATCAGTGGCAAGCCTAGAACGAATCAGCATCACACTCAGATCTTCAACTTCGAGAATCCAACTCTTCCTGAGGTCACTCGTGCCTCGCACACCTAGGCTTAAACATACAACGTAGCAATCGTCCCTCCGTACAGGGAGAGTCGAGAAATGATCAAAGGAATGCATGGCTTATTCTACACCCCAAACGCTGAAGAAGTGCGCGCGTTTATCCGAGATAAGCTGGGCTTTGTCCATACCGACACGGGCGACGGCTGGCTAATCTTCGACATACCCGAGGCAGACCTGGGTGTTCATCCCTCAGACAAGGTTTCCCATTCGATCTCTTTCTACTGCGACGACATTCACAAGACAGTCGAGGATTTGAGAGCACGTGGCGTCGAATTTTCCTCGGGGATCACTGAAGAGGAGTGGGGATCACTAACTCACTTTCGAATGCCTGGAAACATGGAAGTCGAACTATACCAGCCAAAGTATACGAAGCTCCCCCATCGTAAAGCCTCGAAGCCACGAGCCACACGGCGAACGGGGCGAAAGAGCCGAAGGATGAAGCGGTGATTACCCTGAGACTGGGTTACCTCTAAGACGGTAAGAAGGGTTTCGAGGCAAAAGCATTAGATCTCGACGCGGCCAAACATAGACGGTCAATCATGTCCAGCTTTCTGCTTGATGGCCCTAGATATGTAGAAATGTCAGGATGAGAATTCTCGCGAACACTCCGAGGAAGGGCGGCAGAACCAGCAACGTTCCCAGTCTTGTGATGACGCCAAGATCAAAAGGCCACGCTTGAATCCGGAGAACATCAGACTGGAGCTGGCGAACCATCGTCAGATCGTCAGCCAATGCCCGCCGTTCATCTCTATGCTCATCCCCGCGTCCACTGGCCATGAGCTCCTTTAGCTTGCGAACAATAGCCGTGTACTGCGAATTGACCCAGCCCAGCTCAGTGCGCTTTGCTTCCCGGAGTCGGCGGTGGATGCTTAGGAGTGGTAGGAAGAATAGACCTATTCCGACGAGCACCAGTCCCGTTACGAAGATAATGTCGCTCGCTCTTAGAGGTGCAAGCTGAACCGTCATTCCGCCAGGTGCATCCAGGACAATGTTGATTTGTCCTAGAACCGTCACGACGATGGGAAAGACCGCGTATACGCTGACCAGTTTGAGGGACGTGGTTCCGAACGGTTTCAGTCCCAGCGTCCTATCCTCGGTGAAGGGCGTGAGCTGAAGGGGGAGTTTGCCCGCTCTGTATATTTCGAGCATCGAGTAACAATACAACCAGAGAAATGATGCGAAGATGAAGAAGAAATACGCGAAGAGAGGAATATCCTCGGCGAATATTCCGTTGAAACTATCCGGCAACCCGAAAAGAAGAGCGTTAATTCCCAAGAGTATCAACCATATCACCAACACCCACCGCAATCGGTAACGTATGCTCAGGTCCGCGGTCGTCTGTTCCGGACTCATCTTCCGGGCGTAATCACTCAATCGATCGATCCTTTTCGTGATGAAACGCATTGAGTAGAGGAAGTAGATTATCAGGAGTGAAAAGATCAGAGAAGCGCCCAGAATGCTAGCGGACAAAACAGCGTGCGCTACGAAATAGTCGATAATCTCCAGGGCACGAACTGGCACGAACCCAATAATTAGGACTAGAGCCCAGAAAGGCAAGGCAGCCATCACGGTCTTCGAAAAGCGGGACAAAGAAAGCGATAGACTGTTCGTGCTACCTCTCAAGCGAGATCCCAGACCAGTATAGGCTCCCGGCCAACGCTCCTTAGAAAGTCATGGTTCCTCAGGACTGAAAAAAGATTGGGAACAATGTCAAGCTCTGACAGCGCCTTTGGCCCGTTATGTCTAAATGAGAGGGTTCGGAAAGCCTCTTCCTAGGAGAATCATCCAAATGCCCAAGTCCTCGGCCAGGGTTGGAGTCAACGGTTTCGGCGTAATCGGCAAGCGTGTTGCTGAGGCGATTACTAAGCAGAAGGACATGAAGCTTGTCGGAGTGTCCGATGTTGTCGGAGACTATCGTGTCAAGCTGGGCCAGAACAAGGGTTTCGAGATCTACGCGTCGATCCCTGATAAGCTTCCTGACATGAAAAGGTCGGGTGTAGAAGTGGCAGGGACTCTCGAAGATCTTCTGAGGAAGATCGACGTCATCATTGACTGCACCCCGGCCGGGTTGGGGGCAAAGAACAAGGTGCTTTATGACAAGGTGGGAGTCAAGTCGATTTTTCAGGGCGGAGAGAAACACGACCTGACAGGATCATCATTTGTGGCTCAATGCAACTTTGAAGAGAACCTCAACCGGCCAGCAACCCGCGTTGTAAGCTGTAACACAACCGGGATCTGCAGAACCGTCGGAACACTCTTCAGTACGATCGGCGTCAAGAAAGCCCGGGTAGTACTCTTCCGTAGAGGAACAGACCCTTGGGAGAGTCACAAGGCGGGCCTCATCAACACGGTCGTCCCTGAGGCCCACATTCCCTCGCACCAAGGTCCTGATGCTCAGACTATTCTTCCGAAGCTCAACATCACCACGATGGCCGCGAAGGGTCCGTTCAACCTAGGCCACTTGCACTTCGCGATGGTCCAACTGAAGGGCGAGGTGGAGAAGAAGGACGTTCTCAAGGCGCTAAGGAGCGCTCCGAGGCTTGCACCCGTTCGAAACTCCGACGGCGTAGACAGTATGAACGCTGTTGCTGAGATGATGCGCGATCTTGGAAGGCCGAGGGCTGACATGTGGGAGGTCGCCTACTGGGAGGATATTCTCGACGTTACCGATAGCGAGGCCAGCCTCGTCTACCAGGTGCACAACGAGAGCGTGGTCGTCCCTGAGAACGTAGATGCGGTGAGAGCACTCACCGGGCTCGAAACGGAGGGACGAAGATCCATCTCGAAGACCAACGAGGCCCTAGGCATAAGCAGCAAGTTCCTCTGATCCCGCACCGCAATGGCCATCTCCCCGAGATCAGCAGACTTGTCCAAGAAAACATCCCATCCAACTCCCACGGCCGGTCGACCATACATGCCTGGGTATCAGATGATGTTCCGGAAGGGAGTGGATTCGTTGTCCTGGGCGTGGGCAGTCAAGCGATTGTCGGGAGCTCGTAATTACTGGCTGGCAACAGTCAGAGGCGACAGGAGACCCCACGTGATGCCCGTTTGGGGTATATGGTTCGAGAACGCCTTCTATTTCAGCACAGGACCACGGTCGAGGAAGGCCCGGAATATCGAGAAGAACATGAACTGTGTCGTCTGTCCGGAGAATGCCGCGGACGCAGTAATTCTCGAAGGGACCGTCCGAAAGGCTAGTCTCAACGGAACGTCACTCCGTCGAATTTTCGAAGACTATGAGAAGAAGTACAACTGGAAAATGGACGACTCAGAGGGTTCGTTCTACCGGGTACAACCAAAGAAGATCTTCGGATTTGTCGAGAGCGGCGCCTCGAACCCCACACGATGGTCGTTCACTACAGAATAGTCCCTTGGAGGGAACACCAGACTACGAGCCCTGGTTTCGTCAAGAAACCGTCGTGCTAGACGAAGACTATGCCTTTGCTCGAATCGATCTCGAACATCTCAGAATCTATCTTGGCAGATTTCTGATTTAGCCTCTGAACCTTCAAACGTCGTCCATTGGGATCTGATTCATCCTTGGACAAGTCGACGACACAGTCTGCCATCTCGTTCAACGAGCCAACCAGATCCTTGGACAACTTCGACAGGTCAATAGTAACGATGAACGTGACGTCCGAATCCTTGAGTTTTCCGACTAGATCCGTGAAACCCTTCAAGAAGTCCTTGGCCGGAACCTTTGAAGCCAGACCGTCTAGCGAGTCGAAGATTATCTTGATCTTCTCGCCCATGAACATCTGGCTATTCCTTGTGAGCGTCTCCTGTATGTTTTCGAAGCTGAACGGTTGTTCGAGGTAGTAGGGCTCCATGCTGAACGATTCCGATTGTGACGCGAAGCCGTCAACGAGGATGAGTCGGAATCCCGACTCGTACTGTGCCGCGTCGGTTCCCAGCTTCTTCATCTGATCACGGAGATCGGAAGGAGCCTGGTCATACGTCAAGTACATGCAGGCACTGCCCATCTTCATGTAGTTACTAGTGAGACCCGAACAGAGAGTGGTTCGGCCTGAGCCCGCCTCACCGTTGATGATCACAAGGCCTTTTCTCTCAAGGTTACCCTGCGTCAGTTGGAATATGTGATCGAAGCTCTGCGGAGCAGGTGCCTCCTTCTTGGCAGCCATTTCCTTTGACGGCTTATCCGGCTGCTTCTCGAGCTTGGAAGGCTTCTCAGGCGTCTTCTCAGGAGGCTGATCTCGTTTCGTCGAAACTGCAGGGGTGGGAATCGAGACTTTGCCGGCCGGGGGCTGAACCTCTGGCGGTTTTGTCTGCTTACCAGCTGGAGTAGCAGCAGGCTGTTTAGCAGATTCTTCCCCCTGCTCTTCCCACTCACGGCTGCCCTTTCCAGGACCAATCACCATGGCCCTGCTCGGCGGGGTCGATCTGACCGGTACGTATTCTGGGGTTGTTTGGGAAGCGCTGGCGAAGCCTAGATCGACGCCGGGAGGTAGTGGGATGTCTTGGAGGAGCGACTGCAAGAGCCTCGTGAGAGACGTCTCCTCAGCAGGTAGAGGTGCAGTCGGTGATAGCCTGAAGGCTTGTTGTGGAGGGGCTGCTCTCGCAACCGGCTGGTATTGGGGCTGATCCTCGACCGGGTTCTGTGTCCCGGCTATGGGTGTGTAGCGTGGACTCTGGCTTGGAGTCGACATTGGCTGCGGGGCTCGGGTTTGCGAGGCAGAGAGGGACTCTGCAGGAGTCTGATCCTCCTTTTTCTTCTTGCCAAAAATGGTTAGCATTTGATCAACCCGTGACCTATTCGCAACCTGTCCACCAACAGCCCTGCTTATCGAGTAATCTCGAGATGAGAAGATGCACGAGTGTAATCTTGGATAGGGATGATGTTACTGTCCAGACCCTACCCTAGAAACAAACGCACGTTTCGAAGTGATTATAGATTTGAAGGAATCTTCAAACGGGACGTATTGCGGCCTATCGCTTCACTTTCAAAATATCCGATTTTGTGAGAATCCCGATCGTGTTCTCGCCCCTATTCACAAGTACACCGTAATTTCCTTGGAGTAGCCCGAGCATCATCTCGAGCGGCGTATCCTCGTTGACCGTTGGGAGGGGAGAATCCATGATGTCCCTCACACGGTTATTGAGAAGCGATTCAAGCGGTTCTCCCCGAGCTGCACGGTCCAGGATAGTCTTCTCCGAGATGCTTCCAACGCATCTCGTTCCATCAAACACCGGCAGCTGTGAATAGCCACGCCTTTTCATCAGATCCACCGCGTCACGCACGAACTGGGTCCTCGAGACCGAGATGACTGGTCTGCTCATGATCTCGCTGACTCTTGGCCTCGCAGTATCGACGCTCTGCCTCTCCAGGGTCTCAACAAGCCTCTTGACGATAGAGTATGATGGATCGACGGACCCGGACTCTATCTTGGCGATGATGGACTGACTAACACCGGCAAGCTCAGCTAGTCTGGACTGTGTCAGTCCGAGAGCTTTTCGCCTCTTGGGAATCTCGTCGAGAGTGGGAAGCATGTCTCAAACGTACGGGGCCATATTCTCCCTGATATTCCCTTCGGAATACAATCCTGAAAGGGCTATCATTCTGATTGGAATATTGGTACAAGAGAACTTATATAATTAGAATAATGGAAACAGCATGAAAATGCCCACTAGCGCAGAGCTGGGCGGAATCCATCCCCGCTCAGAACAGCTCATCGAACTGACGCGCTCCTACGATAGAGGAAAGACCGAACGCCCTAGCGTGGAAAAACAGATCGAAAAAGACACAATCGAACTGGTCGAACTCCAGGACGAGTCGGGTTTCGAGAACTTCACGGACGGGGCCTTCTCTTGGCAAGACCAGCTAAGACCTATTGTCGAATCCTTAGATGGCGTAACAACCGGGACACGCTACTCTAGATGGTTTGACACCAACACCTTCTACAAGAAACCGACAGTCAGCGGCAAAATTGGTCTCGCCACATTCAACCTGAAGAAATTCATACATGCAGACCTTCTACCTAAATCGAAACCGTGGAAGGTATCCCTAGTCGGCCCCTACACCTTCTCTGAACTCGCTGAGAATCTGCATTACAAGACCCAGTCAGAGCTTGTCTATGACCTCGCACATGCAGAGCACGAGATTATTCGAAGATTGAAGGCCGACGGAGTGTCGCAGTTCCAGATCGCGGAACCATGCCTAGTTTATCGGCCCTACAGAGAACAAACATTGAGCAACGCCGAGCTAGAAATCGCTCTGGCTGCAATCCGGAGGACAGTCGATGGCATCGACGCCAGGTTCACTATCCAGACATTCTTTGGAGATGCAACCACGATACTCCCTCATCTCCTCAAACTTCCAGTCGATGGAATCGGATTCGACCTATTCGAGACCGACCATACACGGACTAAGATCGAGACCAAGAAGACGCTCGCTCTCGGCATCGTGGATTCACGCGAATCGAACATTGAGGACCCGAAGTGGATAGCCGAAACAGCGACCCGAGTCTCCAAACACATATTTTCGGACAATATCGTCCTGGTTCCGAGTTCCGACCTCAAGTTCGTACCACGGAAGGTCGCTGATGCAAAGTCGCGGGCCCTAGCCGAAGCAACTAGACTGGTCGAGGAGAGGAAGTAGACGGGGAAGCTGTATCCTACCCAGGAGATCGGAAGCCTCGCAAAGCCCAGGTGGCGGACAAAGGGTCTCACTCAGCCGCTGACGGTCAAGGACTTGGCCGAGGCCGAAGAATGGGCAGGACGACTCGGCATAGGAAACTACCACGACCGGGCAAAACAGCTTCTATCCACAGAGAACCAGAAGGATCGCATCCGCGAACTACTGGAACTCTCAACAATCTACGGGCTGCGCCTCTTCGAACGGACGGGACTCGACAACGAGGGCGTTGGGGGAGAGCAGCAAAGGGTGGAGATGTATGAGCATGTGATCCGAGGCGTCGAAGGAATGCGGGTCCTGGGCCACGTCCAGTCCTTCGACTACAAATACTTCAACAAGGCAGTTGCCGAATCCAAGATTCACCGGAAGCATCCGATATACCTCCAGGAGTTCCTTGACGTCAAGGAGAACGCGAAGGGTCCGATCAAGGTCCCGATAACTGGACCCTACACTCTCGTCGACTGGTCGTTCGGCGGCTACTACACCGGACAGCGGACCGGTTCGAGCCTCAAGAAGCAGAAACAGGAAGCGAAGAGAGAGTTCCTACTAGACTTCGTCGAACAAGTGATACGTCCGGAGATCCGAGACCTGATCGACGCGGGGGCAAGCTGGATCCAGATCGACGAGCCGGCCATCACCACTCACCCGGAATCCACGGATATGGAGTTGTTTGTTGAGGGCTGGAATGAGACGGTTAGGGGGTTCAACTGCAAGTTCAGCGACCACACGTGCTACCCTTCCGAGATCGGATACAAGGTACTCGCAGAGTACGCGCCGAAGCTTGACAAGTGCAGCCAACTGGCACTCGAGTTTGCTAATAGAGACGGCACGAGTCTCGGAGTTGATGCGAAGCACCGAGAGGGATACCGTGACCTTCAATATTTCATCGAGAATGGATTCGAGGGCGAGTTCGGGGTCGGCGTCGTCCATGTCCACGACTTTTCAGGACACGTCCCTCCCGACGCGGGCAGAGCAACCGAGCGGAACATCATAGAGTCGCCCGAGCTGGTCCGGGACCGGCTCCTCTACGCAACCAAGATAGTCGGTGACCCCGCGAAGATCTGGGCAAACCCAGACTGCGGACTGCGGACCCGAACCTGGGACGTGACCTACGCCAAGCTCGAGAGCGTCGTGAAGGGAGCAGAACTTGCGAGGGAGGCTTCACGGTGAAGCTCTCGGAGAGAGCGAAATACCACCCGATTGTGACTGCTGAGGTGATTCCGGACCGGGTCGTCCCGGCGCACCTGCCTCTCTTGGATGGGCGTGTTGACGCGATAACGATTCCGGCTCTGAGAAACGGGGAGAGAGATCCCAGCTATCCGTCAGAATTCCGGGTTACTCCACAGACGAGGAGCGTGGCCTCAGCGGTCATTGTCAAGAAGACAGGGTTTGAGGCCGTTCCTTCGCTGACCTGTAGAGATTTTCGCCGATCTGATCTCCCTCTCCTTCCGGTTCTCTTCAAGAAGGGCCTGGAGAACTTTCTGGTCGTGTTCGGAGACCCCTATCCGAATTACGAGATCAAAACCTACGATTTCAAGAGAGCAGAGGATCTGATCAGAGGAATCCGGTCAGTCTTCGACGGACAAAGACCCTGTATCGGAGCCGTAACGAACCAGTACGCGCTGGACCGGGAAAAGGAGATTTCTCGGACACTATCCAAGGTGGACGCGGGCGCGGACTATCTCGTCACCAACTCGGCTTTTGACGACTATTATGTTCTCGACTACATCGACGCCCTCCGATCCAGCGGCCTCAAGGTACCGATCTTCGTCCAGCTGTCCATCCCGCACGGACTGAACAACTTGCTATTCGTGAGTCGACGGTTCGGCATCCCAGTCCCTGAGAACGTCAAGCAGACGGTTTCGCGGAACCCACTGGGAGGAGGAGTCCAGGCGATAGCCCACGCGTTTGCTGGACTCCGGAACCAGGTTAGCGGTATCCACTTCTCATATCTCTTCAGGAGTCACAACCCGATTCCCACCTATACTCACCTGCTGGACGCTATTGAGAGTGATTGGCAGCTCGTAGGTTCGCTGCAAGCAACTCTCAGAACCTAGACTACCGGAACAATCTAAAGGTCGAGCATTCAGAGTCTCAGCACAGAGCCTTTGAGTTCAGAAAAGATAGCATTCGCGCTTCGGCCCGGAGTATTCTCGCCTAAGGAAATCGGAGAGATTTCCACTGTTCTGGACAAGAACAGCAAGGTCACCCGTATCTTCATTCCTGATATTAGAAGCGGATTCGAATCCCTCGAGGTCGTCTCGTCGATCCTCGCTCTGACGACCCGGGTCCATGCGGGAAGCGGAGTAATCAGATTACTCGAGCACGATCCCGCCCTGCTGACGCGAAGGGTCCAGACGCTGCAGGCGTTCTCCTCCAACCGGTTCTTCCTGGGAGTCGGCACCGGGGCTCCTGGTCCAAAACCTGGCAAGTCAGTAGCCGCACTGTTGCACAGGCTGGACGAGCTCAAGAAAGGCTTCCGCGCACTTCCCGGAGGAGTAGAGCCCCCAGAGACCTATGTTGCTACGCTCAAGCGGGGGATCGCAAGACGCGCAGTAGGCAGGACGGATGGTCTCCTCTTGAACTTCTGTTCTCCACGGCATGCTAACGGCCTGATCGCAGCGGTCAAACCCCAGATGGTCTCTCCCATCGAATTCGCGTGCTATCTGAAAATCTTCTACTCTTCACTGAGCGACGAGAACGCGCTGAGGCTTCTATTGCAGGAGTTTCTCAACTACGACTCCATGCCTCAGTACCACGAGATGTTCTTGCAAGACGGGACCGCCAAGGCGATCTCGGAAGTAAAGCAGAGCGACCATTGGAACAGTGGATCTGTCGAGGTGCCGAAAGAACTGGTGAGAGTCAGCCTGGCCAATCCCTGCAACGAAGAACTGCATCAATACGTGCAATCTTTTCGAAAAGCGGGAGTCTCCCTCCCAGTGATTTATCCATACTTCCCGGCCGACGAGAAGTCGGAGTTCAAACTTGAGACAGTGAAACGAATTCTAAGTGTAATGTGACAGAGCAATTCTTAAGTCGAAGAGTAGTGCGTCGGAAGCCCATGCAATCTGTCACAGGCAAGGTTAGACCTGTTCCTCAAGAGTATGCGTCTGTTACACCATACTTGATCGTGGACGGAGTACCAAGACTCATCGATTTCCTGAAGCACACATTCGACGCGGAAGAGAGAGCGTTGATCAATGACAGAGAGGGTCACGTGGGTCATGCCGAGATCAAGATTGGCGGTTCCATCGTTATGATGGCCGATTCGACCCGTCAGTACAGTCCCATACCTAGCCAATTGTACGTCTACGTTGAGGACGTCGATCATACCTACAAGCGAGGCGTGGAAGCGGGGGGAGCCTCTGAACAGGTGCCGACAACCCAGTTTTACGGCGATCGGACCGCGGCCGTCAAGGACCCTACGGGGAACATCTGGTGGATCGCCACCCGCATCGAAGATGTGCCTCCTCAAGAGATGGAGAGGCGAATGAAGGAACGTTCGTCTACGGGCACCGGCTCGACCCCAGGCCAATAGCCCGAACATCATGACTTTCACGGACAAGAACACTCAATTCTCTCGCATCTGTTTCAGAGACGCTCCAAATCAAATATAGTTCGGAACCGGACTCCAGCGAAAACTGCCGTCTGGAGACCCGACGCGTTTGGTAGATGTAAGCCAGAGTCAAGCCCGGGTTCTGCAGGCTCTCATCGAATCCGAGGGAGCAAAGACCCCCGACGAACTCGCGACGCGGTCGGGTCTCGCCGACTCCGCCATTGCTCGCGCGGTACTGACCCTCTCCCAGAACGGACTGGTAAGGGAGCGGGTCGAGAAGAAGACAGAACTCACGCTGACGAGTGAGGGAAAGTCGTTCCTCGAGGAAGGCCTCCCGGAGCGGAGAATTATCTCGACTGTCGCCAAGAGCGGTGGACGGCTTGGGCTTGGAGAGGCTCTTAGTCGATCCGGGCTGGACGAGAAGTACGCGTCCATAGTGACAGGGTGGATTAGCAGAAAGCACTGGGGAAGGATCGAGAAGGCCGACTCGGATCTGCAAGTCGTGGTCGATACAGAGCCCGCCAGTGACGAGGATGAGCAGGTTCTGGCTCGCCTGAAGAGTGGAAGCGTCATTCTCGAGGAGCTACCGGCGAACTTGAGAGAATCTGCCCAGCGTCTTATCAAGAGAAACCTTCTAGAGGCTAGAATCAGGAACCTGCGAGAGATCGAGATTACACCAGACGGGAGAAATGCCGTAGCCGGGACCAGGGCGCGGCAAGAGGTGAGCCTGCTTACCAGCGAGATGATCAGCTCTGGCGAGTGGGAGCGAGTCAGACTCCGAAGCTACAACGTGTCGTCTCCAGTTCCTCAAGTCTTTCCTGGTAAGTATCATCCCTACCTGCGATTCTTGCGGATGGTGAAGCGGAAGCTTGTCGCACTCGGCTTTAGAGAAGCCACTGGTCCGCTGGTAGAGACCGCCTTCATCAACTGCGACTGTCTCTACATGCCACAGAATCATCCAGCACGAGAGATTCACGATCTCTATTATCTGAAGGACCCGTCAAGGGCGAGCCTCGAACAGTACAGCGATCTCGTGAAGCGGGTTGCGGAGACCCATGAGAACGGCTGGAAGACAGGCTCGACAGGCTGGCGGTACAAGTTCTCTCTTGATGAATCGTCGAAGTTGATTCTTCGAAGCCACGGGACAGCGCTCAGCGTTCGGACTATGATCTCGAAGGATCTCCAGACTCCAGGAAAATACTTCGCCATCGCGCGCTGCTTTCGTCCAGACATGCTTGACAAGACTCATCTGACAGAGTTCAACCAGGCGGAAGGCATTGTTCTTGATCCGAGTCTGAACTTGCGGAACCTGCTTGGCATCTTGGAGATGTTTGCCAGGGAGGTTGCGGGGGCGGATCGGGTCCGTTTCAAGCCTGACTATTTCCCGTTCACAGAGCCGAGTGTTGAGTTGCAGGCGTACCGGGAGGGTGTTGGCTGGATGGAGTTTGGTGGTAGTGGAATCTTCCGTCCCGAAGTGACGGAGCCGCTTGGCGTCAACGTTCCTGTCCTAGCGTGGGGTCTCGGGATTGACCGGCTCTACATGATGCATCGTAAGATCCGGGATATTCGCCAGCTGTTCACTTCTGACCTGGAATGGATTCGGGACCAGACGGTGGGCTAGAATGCCAAGCGTACAATTCTCGCTGACTGATCTTGAGGGGCTGCTGGGCAAGACGGTTCCCCGAGACAAGGAGGGGCTCAACGATATTCTGGCGTTCGTCAAAGGGGACGTGGAATCGCTCGAGGGGGACGCGGTCTCGATCGAGGTCAAGGACAGCAACCGTCCCGATATCTGGTCGGTCGAGGGAATAGCGCGCGCGCTGCGATATCAGCTGGGAACTGGTCGAAGTAGACAGATCAGAGTTGCTGACAAGTCCGGCCTCAAAGTTATCATCGACACGCGTGTGAAGCCTATTCGTCCCTTCATCTCGACCGCGATAGTCAGGGGTCTACAGCCGTCGGAGGAGGCGTTGAAGGGCTGGATCTCTCTGCAGGAAAAACTGGACTTGACGTATGGGAGGAAGCGGAAGAGGGCGTCCATCGGATTGTACCAAGCGGATATGATCGCGTCGCCTCTCTCCTATACAGTCGCCAAGCCAGACGAGGCCAGTTTTGCTCCATTGGGGTCCGAGACGAAATCGAGTCTTCGGGAGATTGTGGTGAGTCATCCTAAAGGATCGGAGTATGGAGAAATCATCTCCGGTTTTGACGAGTGGCCGCTACTGGTTGATGGAGAGGACAAAATTCTCTCACTCCCGCCAGTTATCAACTCGAACGACCTTGGAAGAATAACGCCGAATACGAGAAACATCCTTGTCGAGGTTACCGGAAGGGACGCTGAGACTGTTCATAACACGCTGAAGATCGTGGTCGCATGTCTCGCCGAGCGGGGAGGAAGAGTCTACAGCTGTTTGGAGACCTATTCTTACGGTTCGCCGCGTAGGGTTGTGAGCCCGGACCTCAGCCCTACCCCTACGAAACTGAGCCTATCTCGGATCAACAGGCTACTGGGGACCTCTCTCAACTTGAAAGAGGCCATGCGATTCGCCGAGAAGGCTGGGTACGGGGTACAGCGAGCATCCGCCGATACTCTTCACCTCGAGATCCCCTGTTATCGAATCGACATTATGCACCCGGTAGACATGATTGAGGACATCGCAATCGCTCTACACATCAACAAGCTTAAGCCTGAGTGGCCTGGGATCTGGACCGTCGGCGACCTTTCCCCAGAGACCATTGAGACGGAGGCGCTGGGAGAGGTTATGGTCGGTCTCGGATTTCAGGAGGTCATGACCTATGTATTGACTTCGCCCGACGTGGTTGCGGGAAGGATGCAGATGGGCAGCGAGAACCTTGTTACCCTCCTGAACCCGAAGATGACAACCCACACTGTGATGAGAAACTGGGTCCTGCCGAGCCTTCTAGAGTTTCTGTCGCGGAATACGCATGTCGACTATCCGCAGAAAATCTTCGAGATAGGGGCAGATATCAGTCGAGGAGAGAATTCATCGCAACCAGTAAGGGAGGAGCGGAAGGTTGCGGCCGTGACTATTCACGCCGAAGCTGGTTTCACCGAGATTCGATCATCGCTAGATGCGCTGATGGAGAATGTGGGGCAGCGCTTCGAGGTCAGGACGACCGAACATCCCAGCTTCTTGTCAGGAAGGTGCGGCGTGATAATCTCCGCCAGTCGAGATATTGGAATCGTCGGAGAAATAAGCCCAAGGGTCCTCCGAGCTTGGGGGCTCAACCTTCCGGCAGCGGCCTTTGAAGTCGATCTTTCCCAGAAAACACCGTCAGGAGTCTAGGAGAAGTGCCGAGCAAACTAGTCCGTTGCGCTGATTGTGGTTGCTCACCCGAGGAATGCCGAGTAGCGGAATCGCCTAACGATTGTCCGAATTGCACGCTTGAGCCTTGCTGTTGCTGGATAGCGGCGGGAGGTACTAACGGAACAGGTTCGGATGAAGATGGTTGAGAAAAAGTTCGTAGTTACTCCCTGGGAAGTATCGGGAATTGTCGATTATGAGCGTCTCATTCGCGAGTTCGGGACCCAGCCGATAGGTGGGGGTCTCGCTAAGCGTCTCGAATCGAGCCTAGGCGACACGGCATATTTGGTCCGGCGCGAGATATTCTTCTCCCACCGCGACCTGAACCTGGTCTTGGACGATTACGAGAAGGGGAAGGGATTCTTCCTGTACACGGGCCGGGGTCCCAGCGGGCCGATGCATATTGGGCATATTCTAAGCTTCTACTTCACCAAGTGGCTCCAGGACAAGTTCGACACGACGGTCTACATTCAGATTACTGATGATGAGAAGTTTCTAGAGGAGAAGAGAGGCCTCTCCTATGAGGATACTCAGAAGTGGGCCGAGGAGAATATTCTCGAGATTGCGGCTGTGGGCTTCGACCCTGACAAGACGTTCATCCTCCAAGATACCGAGTTTGTGGGACACGCGTATCCGTTGATCTTGAAGATTGCCCGCCGCGTCAACTACAGCACGGCCAAGTCGGTCTTCGGCTTCACCGGTGAGACGAATATCGGTTTCAGCTTCTATCCCGCTATCCAGATCCTTCCGAGCCTCTTCGAGAAGAAGAGATGTCTGATACCATCAGCGATTGACCAGGACCCTTACTGGAGGATACAACGGGACATCGCTGAATCGCTCGGCTATCATAAGGCGGCGGCTGTTCACAGCAAGTTCATGCCCCCTCTAACCGGGATGCAGGACAAGATGAGCTCGTCCAAGCCGGAAACAGCCATCTATCTGAACGACAATGACAAGACTGTCCGGAACAAGATCTACCGTCACGCTTTCTCAGGCGGACAATCGTCGATTGAAGAGCATCGGAAGCTGGGCGGTAACCCTGATGTTGACGTTCCGTTTCAGTGGCTGTATATGTTCTTCGAGCCAGATGATAAGAGGATAGAGGAGATACGGTCCGAGTACAAGAGCGGACGAATGCTGACGGGCCAGATGAAAGACATTCTGGTAGAGAAGGTTACGGGATTCTTGCGGGACCATCGGGAACGGCGGGAGAAGGCACGGACACAGGTACACCTCTACAAGAAAGACGGCAATTTGGCGCGTGAAATGTGGAAGCACGACTTCAGCAAATCATAGTATTCCTGAGAGCAACAAACGGTACCCGGTTCATTAGTGGAACTTTCCTCCTCTCTCGAACATCTTGACTATCCGCCTAATCTTCGCCTTCCGCTTCTCATTGCTCGTTGTGGTCTCAAGTCTCAATGCTTGTCGACGGTTTGTTGTGACGTCTAAAAGGAAAGAGGGGCGGGAAGCGGCTTTTTTGGTCCGCTTCTAGACGAGGGCGGGGACCGGGGTCTTTGCGAGTAGCTCGTCGAGGCGCTCAAAAGACTCGTTGATTCCCTGTTCCATGCCCGACTGCATCATAGCGTCCCGGTCAGCAACCGTCTGAAAGACGTCGTGAATAATCAGCCTCGTTCTTCCGCCAGGCAGATCCTCAAACCGTGCAGTCTCCAGACTAACATGTCCCTTTTCGGGTAGTCCTTCGAATTCGAAGGTGCCGATGAGTCGTTCGGGTGGTAGAACCTCATGGTTCACGCCGTGGAATCCATATTCGGTGCCATCTGTGTCCACGTGTACGTATCGCCATGCGCCACCCGACTTGGGTTCAAACTTTTCCAGCTTCATCTTCAATCTTCTCGGGCCCAGCCACTGGACGTAGAGTTTCGGGTCTGTGAACGCCTTGAAGACAAGATCTCGGGGCGCGTCGAATTCCCTTGTTATGAAGGCCTCCTGTTTTCCCTGCTCTGCCATAACACTCGTCTTGTTTCTTACCATTCATTCACCTCCTCGTGAGATGCCTCTTTCCTTTCTCTGCCGCGAGTAGATTGTCGAGTCTGTCAAAGCGCTGGTCCCATAACTGCGTCGTATGCTTGATCCATCCTTCCAGGCTGTGCATCGTATCAGGGTTGAGACTGTAAATGTGCTTCTGAGCGCGCCTTTCTATCTGGACCAGTTCGGCCTCGCGTAGGACCTTGAGATGCTGCGAGACTGCAGGATTGCTCATGCTGAAGTTATCGTAGATATCCGTTGCGGACATGCGACCATTTGCCGCCAAGAGCTCTATTATCGTACGCCTCGTAGGATCGGCGAGAGCGTCGAACAACTGCTGGTCCGGTATGTGGTTGCCTTCTCGCTGCAGAGACAAGTTGCTAAGCGGTAGCTTAATTAAGCCTCCACTTAATAAATCCTACGAATGTCCGCCCTCTATGGGCATCCATCGGACCCTTCTTTCGCCATCCTGAGTTTTTCGCGGTAAACGACTTGGTTCCTATGAAACTTGCGTATCGAGGCTGAACTTAGCGGAGCGAATCTCTGGTCTGCGAGTCTGCGAAGAGCTGGACCCTTCCACAGCTCTGACAGACGAACGCGTCCAGATGGAGGACGCCCTCTCCGAGCTCCGCCCAGTTTCCAAAGAGCAGGTGAGCGGCCCCGCTAGTTCCTCCGGTCCGGAATGGAATGTCGCCCATGTCAGCCATGGCAGTGTTGCAGCTTGGACATTTTACAACGAGGCTAGTTTGAGAAGACGACTCGGACAACACAATCACAGAGGATTAGCACTTACTGGCGCTTAAGCTTTCATCGCTCACAGCTTATCAGGTCTTCTAACGGTGGAAACTACTTTAGTCAGTCTAGAGTTTTTAGACGCCTGATCAGGCACGGACAAGTACGGGCGTCGAAGTCCGGGAGAGAAACGGGTCCTGATCAAGATCGAAGCCGCCCACGTGATACCCCCTCATACACAAACGCAACGATAGAAACCCAAGACAGGAACGATCATGACAACAAACCCAGAAGGGGTGATAGCGACGGAGTCATGCTGTCAATAGACCCGGAAGCGCCTCGAATAGCAAGCTGAACCTGGGGTCCGATGGCAGAAATGATGAAGCGCCAATTAAGTAGTTCGATATCTGAGAATTCAACACTTTTCTTCGAGTGTGGATGAGCATAATATGGAGGCGGCAGGGGTTGGCTAAAGATACCGAACAATTTTCTCGAGAGAAGCTGGCCTTCTTCTACTAGCCTTGAAGCTTCTCTCTCTCAGGATGTGGCGGAGAGCCATGTCTCTGGTCATCTTCCTGTTTGGCGTCACGGTGCTATACCTCGTTTACCTGGCATTGACCATTGTTCCCTCCGGGACTGATCCACGAACTGCCAGTGAAGCCTTGGCAAAGGATCCCCGAGCGGGTTTTGCCGTGGTGATCCTCGGAGGTCTGTTTCTTGCCGGGCTAGCTCTTGCAGGTTCCAGATTTGCATACTTCGCTTACACAAGAATCAAGGAGCCAAAGCATCCGAGCCTGGAACACAAGCCTCCTGCCCTCAGATTCTCTCGCTGCCCCATATGTACCGAGAACATTCCATTCGGTTCGCTAGGCAGCGACTTTCGCAGACACCTGAGAGGAGAACACGCTGATTATTGGAGGTGGAAGCGGAATTGGAGCATTGCGATCACTGTTGCCTTAGTGACGTGGATGATACTTCTATTCCCACTACTCATCTTCGGCATCATCCCAGGAGCAAGGACGGGCGCAACGTCGGCGACATTCTACGGTATTGGTGGCTACATCTCAGTGGAAGTTGTAGTCATGATTCTTGCCGGATGGTCTAGTCGAGCGAGGACGAGACGGTTCAGAAAAGAATGGCAACAACAACACCCGCTCTATGCGAGAATCTACGGGAACTTGAAGGGTGTAAAGGCCAAGGTCAAATTCAATATCGGTCGAACATTCATCTTCAAGGACCCGTTTCTACCTTTAGAACTGCTGCATCCTGGCTCATTGCTAGTTGTCCCTATAATATTGTTGTTAGGCCGGTTTACGTTGAGAAAAGTGACACTGGACAAGTTTGAGAGTAGCAGGCTCTGGCTCTACGACGCCTTCGACACTCTCACTTCATTCGAGGTCAAGAGTCTCTCACCGTCGGATTTTGACACTGAAATAGTACTCGTTCTTGAGAGAGGTTCCCTCGAGATTAAGACTGAAAACTCAGCTGACCTTGAGTCCATCCGATCCGTTGTCCGTGCGGCAATCATTCAACCCTCAGCCTGACACTCTAGCACGTTCAGTCAACAGACCTACAACCATGAACCTCGAAGTGTCTTTCACTGATGAAAGATACAATAGTCAACCCTTTGCTCTTACAAACAACTGACCCCTGGTTGTTCGACTCTCAGGCTCTGGATTCTTTCAGGAAATCAGGCGAGATCGTAGCCAGGCTGAGAAAGGACGTCCCGGTAATGGTCAAACCAGGGGTCCAGGCTCTCAGAATTTGTGACGAACTCGAAAAGAAGATACGGGACCAGGGTGGCAAGCCTGCGTTCCCCGTCAATGTTGGGATCAATGAAGTTGCGGCCCACTACACCTCGCCTCCGGGAGATACGTTGACGATACCGTCAGGTTGTCTAGCCAAGATTGATTTCGGGGTCCAGGTCGATGGTTATGTTACGGATACTTCTGTTACGGTCTGTTTCGAGCCTAGGCTTGAGCCGTTGGTCCAGGCGGCTGATGAGGCCTTGGGGAATGCGATTCGGGCGTTCAGACCCGGGGTCAAGTTGTCGGAGATTGGACGGGTCGTCCAGTCGACCGTCCAGAAGTATGGGCTCCGGCCGATAAGCAACCTTACGGGTCACAAGATCGAACGGTATACAATTCACGCGGGCAAGTCCGTCCCGAACGTTGGCGGGATGAACGGGACCAAAATTGAGGAGGGCGAGATCTATGCTATTGAGCCGTTTACGACGCTGGCGAAGGCGGCGGGTGCTGTGGTGAACGGGTCCAGCGCCTACATCTACAGGTATGTAAAGCCGAAAGGAGCGACCTCGGAGGATTCGAAGAATCTCCTCGCCTATATCCAGTCAAACTTCTCAACCCTACCCTTCGCGTCCAGATGGCTCGACAAAACATTCGACAGAGAGACCGCCAAGAAAGCACTATACGACCTAATAAAACACAAATGCGTCAGCGCCTACCCAGTCCTAGTGGAGCAGACAGGCAACCCGGTCGCCCAGTCAGAACACACAGTCCTAGTAAACCACGACGGCTGCACCATACTAACAGGACCCTAGTCTAGTTCAACTTGGAGGTTGTATGGGTAGGGGAATCTCTCTGCGGACGATACGGCCTCTGGCCAAATAGTATGCGTAGCCGTACAGTATGCTGGGACCAAGATAGAGCAGACTGTTCACGTATGGGATATTGTTTAGTACGAAGAAGCTGACGCCACTTGCCGCTGTAGTCCCGCCGTATCCGCACCATAGAAGAATTCGGCCAGTCTTCTCCTGCAACGCGTATGTGAAGAGAACTTCAGCCACTCCAAAGATGGCTACTCCTACTATGATGCCGACATAATACCCGCCTCCCATAAGCGATGAAAAGCTCGGCGGGGCGGAGCTAGGAATATAATATTGATAATTTGCGAGGGCCGAAAATACCAACGCGACTCCGACCCCAATTCCCGCAACTATGGCGATGACGAAAGTCACGATAGACCAGATGACGTTCCGAGCATGTACGGGCCCGAAAGCGTTACGTCCCAGAATTACCAGTATCGCCCCGACCAGTTGAAACAGGTTGCCAATCATTCCGAGTATCGGAACCCAACTGACGAAGAATCCAATAGAAATGACCAGCAAACCAGTCTTGGTCCGGTCTATCTCTCCGGCCCGTTCCGTCACATAGTACGCGGTCGTGAATCCATAGAATGGACTGGCGGGAGACGTCGCGGGCAGAGAAGGCGTTGAAGGCGAGGCGGGCGGTCCGGAAGCTAGACCGGCTAACTGATTCCCGCAGGCAGCACAGTATCTCGCCGTTGCCGGATTATTCGTTCCGCACTTCTGGCAGGCCACGTAGGGCGTTGCAGCCGACATGCATGATACTAGCTACGTTGGGAAGAAGTCAAGCCAGCTAATAAACAAGGCAGCAGGGAATAAGGTAGCTGTGGATGCCTGTATGTTGCTGAGGAACTCTTCCCGATGGTTCAAAGCGGGTCAGTCCTCCACACTCCCTAAATACGAGACTTTTCTCAGCATTCTATGGTCTCGAGTGAATGAGCCAATCAAAAGTCGTACAAGTCCTCACTCTCCTCCTGATTATTATCGGAATCTCATCCCCAGTCTTCATCGTACATGCTGCGAGCTATACTCCAGGGGTCAGCGTGGGTCAATGGGCGAAGTACGAGACGCTGTACGATAGATGCCAATCCAGCGACCCGACGATGTGCCAGAGCCAGGGCAATGGGGATTTGAACGACACAGACTATGGACTGATCCGGATAGTAGACGTTTCTGGGACAACGGTTACCTTCCAACTCTTCACCCAGTACAAGAACGGGACGACAACCTCGGAGGGAGCACAAGTCGATGTTGCTACCGGATATTCCAACGTCTCAAGCTTCGGTTCCGGGGCTCCGTCCGACTATTTCGTGCTAGCGGGAGGCTTGCAGATGGGCGACCATATCTGGAACTTCGACACTGCTCCTACGTTTAATCTGACAACTACCGAGCAAGTTTTCGGTGTGCCAAGGTCAATTAACTTTCTCAACTACTCGTCCTCTTACAGTTACTCCGGATTCACATTCTCATCCTCCACAGGCTTCGCCTTCGACCAAGACTCCGGCCTGTTCCTCGAAGTGTCCGCCGTTTTTTCCTCAAGTTCCCCATACGGAAGTAGCCAGACGGCTTTCGCCGTGGGAATGGTCGACAACAACATCTGGCTCACCTCCACGCTACCGGACTTTACGATCGACACAGTTTCCGGTATAACCTTCCAGGCGGGTTCCTCAGGCACCGCCACGATCACACTCACTGTGGAGAACGGGTTTAGCTCCAGCATCAGCCTAAGCGTCTATACGTCCAGCGGTCTTACCTGCACGCTCGACCAATACACAATCCAAGGTTCGGGAACCGCGACGCTGACGTGTAACGGTCAACCCGGAACTTACACCGTTACGATAACCGCAAGTGGTGGATACGCCACACACTCAGCCCAGACAGCGGTAACAGTCACTAGTGCACCGGACTTCGCGATTAATCCGATTTCTTCAATAACATTCCAGACAGGGTCTTCAGGTACTGCAGCGATTACATTCGCCGGCCAGGGCGGATTCAGCTCCAGTATTATCCTAAGCATAGATGCACCTAGTGGTCTTACATGTACACTCGACCACTACACTGTCGATAGTTCGGGGTCCGCCACGCTGACATGCAATGGACAGCCAGGAACCTATACTGTGACGATCAACGCCAGCGGTGGGGGCTCTACTCATTCTGCCCATACGAACGTCACAGTCAATAGTGCGCCAACTGCAAACCAGCCCAGTAACGGACTTCCACTGACATACGTCTACATCGCAGTCGCTACAGCGGCCGTAGTAGCGATTGCAGGCGTAGTCTTCTTCCTCAGAAGAAAGTCCCCTTCAGCTAGGCCAGAGCCCAGCGTTCCGACCCCAACCCCACAAAGCCCCGCCTAGCGTCTCGCCTATGAGAAATGGCGCGTAAACTCTGGAATCTACAGAGCTAAGTCCGGAATCGACCAGCCTGTTTCGGGTTACACCATTGGTCTCGTGGATTATTTCTCGAGCGACAACTGCCTGAGAATATGGTCTGTTATCGTTGCGTCAAGAACCGCCAGCCCGCCAGATTTGAACAGGGTAGGATCACCGTCACGCAGTACCACCCTCTTTCTCCCGATTATGATTTCTCCAAGCTCTAAAATCTCCAACTCTCGAATCGACCCTTCTCTGATCGGCTCGATAATGTCGCCGTAAGTGGTGAGGGCTTGCGCTCGTGAGTCTACGACCACTCTGGACCTTTTGACGAGTGCCGTGTCCACCTCCCTGGCTTCTGGGGTTGCGCTTCCAATCGCGTTCACATGGGACCCTGCCTTGACCAAGCTTCCCTCGAAGACTGGAATATCAGACGTTGTCGCGGTAATGATCACATCCGACTCTCTCGCGACGCGTCCGGGAGAGTCAGCAGCTACAACCGCGATCCCATGGTCCCGAGACATTTTCTCTGCAAACAATTCCCGTCTGGCCTTGTCTCTGGAATAGACGAGGATCCTGTCAAAGTCTCTGACCAGCATAAGCATCGGAACGTGCGTCGTTGCTTCCATCCCCGTTCCGAACACTCCCAGAACCCTGACGTTCTTGCGGGCCAAGATATCCGTGGCCACAGCAGTGCTTGCCGCGGTCCTGACAGCCGTGAGCCACTCACCATCGACCTCCGCCACCTGCACCCCAGTACTCGCATCGTACGCGTAGATCGTCAACAGGACCGTTGGCAGAGCGACCTTCGGATTCCCTGCATTGACACGCGCTACCTTGACAGCAACGCTTCCCTGACCATACACATGCCCAGGCATGAAGAACATCGACGCCCCACCCGGAACCGATAACAGGACCCGCAGAGGATTGACAGCCTCCCCACGGGCGAGCCTCACGTACGCCTCCCGGACCAACTCGATAGCTTTGGCGAAGGGGAGGAGACGCTTCACATCATCCTCGGTCACACGAAGCATACGGCCAACGTTCGACACAACGGCATTATGATTTCCCAAGCATCAGCGGCGGCGATAAATCGTTCATTCTCCCACAGCTCTGTGGCATTAATCGGTAGAGGAACACATGAGGTAAGACGAACCCCCAGGGGGTAGTAGTAGCTTGAACCCCCAGGGCAAGCCAGAGTTCACGGCTTTCCTAAAGTCTAAGGAATTTGTGGCATGGCTTTCCACACTGTCAAACGAGGGCACCCACGACACCTACAGTTCTTGCCTCTTCAACTACTCTATCAACCAACCGAGATCGGGGCACGACAGAGAACACCCACATGGCATGAGACAATACCTCAGAACCCAGGCTAAATGACGCAGAAGTTGAAGGTACTGCTAGACTCCTGAATGCTTGAAGTTCACTTACTTGGTAGATATGTGGTGGGCTGTATCTTGCGTAGTCCCAAGTCTGCCAGATAGATGCGCCCGTAAGAATCAGGGGCTGTAAGGTATTCCGGTGCGCATTTGTTTCTAGCAGTGTGACTGTCTATCGGACCTCGTGAGGGAAACCCTCGATAATTACGGCGGGGTTCCCTTCGAGCCTGTCAACATTGTTGTCCGATGATGTTGTATGTCTGAGACATTCTCATGGTGCCAGCACCCTGAAAGCAAGTGTAATCCATGTTTGAATCCTCCGTGGTTCCTATGTCAGCGGGAGGGTCTTCTTTCACGAGGTTCTTGTCCGAGAGATAGTACAGAGTACCTTGAGCGGTTGTGAAGGTCACCGTGTCATAATTTGAGCCACACCAGCAAATGTTTGACCTGATCCAGATCCAATTATGCGGCGGATAAATTGTAACGGAGTAAGGCTGAAACCCGAAACCCCAAAGCTCAAAAAAGACGCTAGTGATGACATTGTTCGTCTCGTATTCATTGATGTACCAACCCGCATCCCAAGCCATTATAGCGGGTAGTGTCACGCATGTGTTGAGTGGGAACTGGGTGTGGTAACCTAGCCAACCACTAATGATATTCCAGACCTGAATATTGAAGTGGGCACAACCGCTTGAGTTAGTGGCAATAACGGTCTGGAACCAATCGGAGGGACCGTTCTGGAACCAGATGGATTGGTCCTTGTCGGGATTGTATTGCAAGCTTATCTCGCCATGCGGCGGGGGATTGAAAGCAAGTCCTTGGGGGTTGAGCCATGCTTCCACGTTCACATATGTAGGGATCCCATCTTCTTGCCATTCTCCGTTGTCGTTTCCGTACCAATGGATGTGGGCATGGACCGAGGGGAGGAGTGTTGCTGAGACTACGGTCAGCACTCCTATTGATGTCAAAACAGCACGCAGGTAACCTTGCATTAGCTTCCAGTCCCGCCCACAGCGAGGGTGCACTCGGCGACTCGCCCAGCGGTTGGAAGAATGACCGAGGGCGGTGTGGGGCCAACCCACGATGTTTCATACGAGTGAGTTAGAGGAAGCTTGTCGATTTGCAACCAAATTGGTTTGCTTGCCCAAGCGGTTACCGTTATCTGGGTACCTGCCGAAATCGTAGCTTTTAGACGGATCATCGAAACGGTGAATACGACACGTGAATTTGAAAAGTTGCCGACTCCATTTTTGACATCCCCCAACACGTAAGCAGGATTATCATAGCTAGTTTTCAGAGTGTAGTTCTCAGCTGCCCCGAGTTGGCCGTTGAGATAGAGACCAACATACAGAACTGTCCCAGGTTGAATCTGGTAGGGAAATACGACCAACTGTGCCCCAATAAAAGTTGACAAGCTACGATTCACAGAATAAGAGGTCGAGATCAATGAGTTCGAAGGCATCAACCAACCCGAATTTCCCAATTCGTTGCTACCCCAACTCCAGTGACCAGTGGTGTAACCCAGTCGAGGGAAGATCCGGTCATATTGGACAGCAAATACGATCAGCGACGCACCAGCCAAAAACACGAGTATGCAAACTATCTGATTGCCTCGTAATAGTGGCAATGTTTAAGCTAGTTGGGTGAACCACCTATTTTATATCGTTTGCGGGCGGATATTCGCGTGATCCACGTTGCAACTCAAATTCACCGTGAGAACCAGCCTACTAATCACTGCGATAGTTCTAGGCCTCCTCCTGCTAATCCTCGGTCTTGACGGCAAATTCACTTTCGTAAGTTGCACAAATTATCCGCCTGGAAATGCGAATTTTTGCATTAACGTCACCTCGCTGGACTGGCTAGCGATTTTGGCCGGATCGTTAGCTATGCTTATCGGGGTCATCAGCCTGATTCGCAATTTGTTGCATTCACCGAAATCAGATGGAGTCCCGAGCATTGCAGCGCCCAGCAGTCATCTCGACTCGAACGGAATCTCTATTGACTCCTTCGCGACCGAGTAGCTCCATGTAGCCATGGAAACCTGCCTACTGATATTTCAGAGTCAATCTAGAGATTCCGTTGTCGGCGACAACGTGGTCGTCCCCTTGGTCGGATTCCTATAGCGCCCGAGTGTCCATACCCCTTGGAATCGCCCTGGAGCCGAAAACCGATCTATTGTCGTGTTAATCCTCCCACACTGACCAGGAACAGAAGAATCATGCACTAGAACATTTCCTGCAAAGCCGGTAAGGACTCGTATGTCTAGAAGATTCTTGAAATCGATCGATACTCGTGCGACGGACTCGGCGAATCCTACCTGCGCTGGGGCGGCTCGCCGTAAATCCCGTCAATGAACAGGTTCGACGTGTTACACTGCGTACAGAGGCCCAGCGTCTTCGTGACATAGTCACCAAGCGCGAAATTCTTGATCTGCTTGAAGCTGCACTGCTTACACTTGACGATCTCGAAGACACGGTTTGGAGCCGGATTCGCCAAGGCGAAACTCCGCCGGACACGCATCAATGAAAACGCGACAAACCCCAGCGCCAGTGTAGCGACTACAAAATACAACGCTTCGCTAATGGGACTCCCGCCCACCTGGACGAGATTGACCAACGCGTAGAAGCCGACGAGCACGAGCACAATATAGAGTATCATCAGTGCTATTGATGGGCCGCTCCGCGGCCTCGCCGATGCCACTTTAATGAGACCCTACTGACCTATGCCGATAGTGTTGCCGATCCCGGCCACTATAATAGTATCGCCGGGCTTGCTCCGCTCCACGATCAGACTCTTAATCCTCTCAAGAACCTTCTCCCCCGCCTCCAGGATCTCTTTCCGCATAGGAGTAATAGCCTCCAAGATACTCTCCTTCACAATAACCGCGTAGACAGGAATTTTGTTCTTGGTCGCCTCCTCCTCGATCTTGAACCGCTCCGTCCCGATCCCGCCGATAGCGGCGCCGATCCCCTCGCTGACCTCTCCACTGTTCTCCCCCTCGAACTTGAGCGCCGCGTCAATCATGACAACCATCGAGACCTTCCCTCCATTCTCCTCTATCAACGAACGTATAGCGTCCCCCGGCTTCCCAACATTACCGCCCGGACCCTCAGCCTTTAGTGCGATAATCCTCCGATCCTCCAAAGTCGTCTCCGCCACGATAACGTCCTTCTCGACCTTCCGCTGCGACTTGTCCTTCATCAGCCTCGACGCGACCAAAGGACCAATGCCATCCCCGATCGGCTGACCCTCAGCAAAAGCCCGCGCTGCACCCAGATAGGCTTCCGCCTCCTGCATAATCAGCGGCAAGAGCGCTTGGAGCTGGATTATGATGAAGATACTGTTCGTCTTCTTCCCCAACAGGTAGAAGTGGCGTATGATACGGTAGATCGTGTTCAATGCCCAAGACGCCTCCACCAAGTTCGAGAGATTGTTCAGCTGGGCTGGATCAGCGCTCGGTGCAATCCTGTGAACATCCTCCTTGAACTTCATCTCATGCACATCCAGGAGATGGTCGAACTTGCTCACAATCCCCGACGGGTCCATATCGACGGGCGTGATGAGGAACTGCTCCATGAGCACGTTCAGCTGCGGCATAGGATCAGATGTCGGCTTGCCGATCTCCTTCACCGTCTTCAAAGTCAAATCCTTAGCCTGGCCCCGGATGACGTCAAGGCGTCGTAGACCCCGGTCAATGTCCCACATGTACTGGCGCATCTGCAGCTTCTGACCAAAACCGAAGAAAAGCAGGATGAAGAGGAGCGTGAACGCGATCTGAGTAATATTTCCTACGTTGCCAAAGAGGTCGCCGAGCAGATCAAGCGGGACAACGGTCAGCAAGAACGGAATCTAAAGGATACTTCTCCGCTGAATGTTATAAAGATTGATTATGCGCAAAACCAGCTTCGCAACTCACAGATAACAATCCAGTCGAGATCAGGAAACGGTCTCCGACTCCAAGTTCGAAAATGGAGTTGGCAGCGGTCAGGGCTTCGCGTGGGCTCTCGCACCACACTACCACCGAGATCGCCTGGGAGATTCACTTCCGTGTTCGGAATGGGTACGGGTCCTAGCTCCCAGCTATGGCCGCCAACCCCAGAAACCGGCAGAGAAAACGCCTAGTTAAGCCTTCCCGGAAAATCAGTACGAGAACGAAGGCTGAGGAGCAATATGATGATAATCAGACTTTTTCTTCCGAACAAGAACCGCCAGGATCAACAGAAAAAGTATAACGCCTCCCGCCACCAACAGAAAGATAGGTATCCCGGACACTTTGAGGGTCGTCAAGTTCGGAACCCCGTTAACCACAACCGTAGTCTGGCCCTGCCCCGGCGTAAACTCGCTCTTGTAAGCACGAACCGTCACAACAGGACTCGAACTCTGGAGCGGCGTACCGAATATCGCCGTATAGTTTCCATTACCCGAATCAGAAATCGAGTAGAAACTGCCCCCCGGCACTGAAGACGAGAAATTGAGCGAGGCTCCCGGAACAGTATCAGTCCCATTAGTGACCTTGATCATCAACGTAATCTCTCCACCAGGCGTAATCGAGGACGGTTTCGGCGAGACTGCGACGGTCAACAAGGGAAACGGGTTCACGGTAATACTCGTCTGGTTCGTCGCACTAAGATATCCTGTCAAACTCGCAGTGACTTGGACAGTTATGATTACAGTGGAAGTTATCTGACTGGGCGGTGGCGCTGTAAAGTTCACCTGATAGATCCCGATGCCAGTTGGCACGGGCTGGGAGAGCATCCAGCTTGTTGGCGGTGGAGTTGTGAAAGTCAGGTTGGTTCCCGCCTGTGGGGCTGTGCTGTTCCTCACGGTTATCGTCAATGTCGCATTCTGTCCCGGCTCGAGGACTGTGGAGCTAGAAGTTATCGTGTCGAATAGTCTCGGCACGGTCGCACCCAGCGCATAGACCTTGCGGTCCTTTGAGCCGAAGAAGACCCGGCCGTCGGCTACGGCGGGCGAAGAGGAGACTTGTCCACCCGCAAGGTATCTCCACCGCAACGTTCCTGTCGTCATGCTCAGCGCGTAGAGGTAGCGATCATTAGAGCCGACATAGAGAGTGTTGGATCCCAGTGAGAGGGCTGGAGAAGATGTTACCGGCCCGATCGTGCCTGCCGCTGGATATCGCCAGATAGTGGTACCGGTTGTTGAGTTGAGCGCATAGACGATTCCCGCGCTAGTCCCGAAATAGACAATCCCGTTGTAGATAGCTGGGGTCGTGGCATTTGTCCCGCCCCCCGTGTTGAAGGACCAGACTAGACTGCCGGTGGCCTGGTTGAGAGCCAGGAACCTGTTGCCGTCGAGACCAACGTACACGTTACCATAGGCCTCGGCAGAAGCGCTGGTAACTGTTGTTCTTATCCCAGTACCATAGCTCCACAGCTGGGCTCCCGTCGTCTCGTTGAGAGCAATTATCAAAGCCGGGTTGAAAGCGCCCACTCCAAAGAAGACCCGCCCGTTACTGACCGAAAGGGAGCCTTCGACATAGTCCGGAATGCCCGTATTCTTCCAGATCACCGAGCCCGTCTGCGGATCCACGGCAAGCACTTCGGCGAAGCCTGAGGAGGGCGACAGGAAGGTACCGTAGAAGAGGATGCCATCAGCTAGGACGGGAGAAGACGTGACGGGCGTGAGATTATCGTTTGCTATCCTCCAGTTTACCGCACCGTTCTGCTCGTTGAGAGCGTAGACGTACCCATTCTTGGAGGAGACGTAGACCATTCCGTTGCCGACCGCGGGGGTTCCTATGATGTTCCCGCCGGTCGGAAATGACCAGATTAGAGAGCCCGTGTACTCGTCGAGCGCGTAGACAGATCCATCATAGGATGGGATGAAAACGTAACCATCCGCGACCACCGCTGATGGATAGACAAGATTCCCAGTTGTGTAAGTCCACATGAGGCTCGCTGAGGCGGGACCGGAGGCGGGAGTGACCCCGGCACGCTGAGCATCATAGTGGAACATAGTCCATGGATAGTCGGTCGTTCCAATTGGACCCGCGTTGAGAACGGGACCCGGTTTACTTCCTGGGTTATCTGTGGCTATTGGGAGAATGAACATGGAGGATAGGGCGAGCACTAAGAGTAAGATCGGCTTCCTCAACAGTATCGCCTAGTGCTCCCGCCTCATCATCACTGAATGCTAGTGACGGTCCCCGGAACTAAAGACGGGTGTTACCAGCCGACCGGACGAGAAGGGATACCGCCCTGCGGCGAATCTCCGAAAGCCAGATTAATCCACTCGGTGACGGGTCGGAGCTAGGCGATGTGTCCTTGATATTCGCGTTCCTGATCTTCTTCCGGGTAAGACCACTTACCGAGGCGGACAAGAAGAAAGCAGCTACCGGCTGGGAAGAGTTCAAGAAGAAAATGCCGAAGGATGTGGCGATCGTCTCCGAGTATGCCCATATCTGGGGCACCACGTATAATGGCATGATACTCGTCGAGTCGCGCGACCTTTCCGCGTTTCATGATTTCTGGCATCGTTTCCGCGAGACGACACGCTGGTATGTGCCCGAGACGAAGACGTACATCGCCCAGAAAGAAGAATAGCAATCAAGATCGGCTGATTCCTCCACCGAGGTCAGCGATCTTCGGGTAACTGAAATACGCGTGACCTGAAACGAGTTTCGCCCACGTCTCCGTCTTAAACAATTACAATCCTGTCCGGGCTGATTCCCTTGTTGACGGCAAAGGAATCTGAGATACTCGGGATACTTTTTGGGGGTGGGTCGATGTCTAAGAATCACGGCTCGGTTCAGATCACGATAACAGGTCACAAATTCGATGACTCAGAGTATATGATCCGTCGAGTACGCCCGATGTTCGAAGAAATCTTCCAAACCTCCCTCAAGGTACTGCTAGTGAAAGATGAAAATACGATGATCCTCTACGCGTATTCTAAACGAGTTGCCCTAATCCTGCACAAATGGGGAATGCCTTTTGGCCGAAAGAAATTGTCCCATCTGACACCAGCTCTCGCTTTGGATGAAGTATCTTTCATCAGAGGCCTATTCGACACGGACGGTTGCGTATATCGAAAATATGGCCCCTACATTCAAATTCAGTTCAAGTTCGCTTCCCTATCCCTACTCGCGTATGCTAGACAGACTCTGGCAAAACTCGGGCCTCATCCTACATCGATTACGAGCGATGATACGAAGTTCAGATTCTTCCTCAGCAGACAAGCTGAGGTAGACCGTTTCTTCAGAGTCGTAAAGCCAAAAAAACCGAAAGCATCTTAGACGATTCCAAGATGCTCCTCGAAAACAGTCCTACCGTCCATACGCATATCGTACTGGAATACCGAGAAGATCGGAATCGACCAAACCTTATAGCAACAATTTTGTAGAAACGCGCTCGGTGGGATAGCTCAGGTAGCCTTTCGAAAGGGCCTATGGGGCCGTAGTCTAGCCAGACCCGTTACGGGTCCTAGTAAGGGATGACGACGGGCTCCAGGATATAGTGTCGGGTATGCCGATGCCCATCGTTTGGGCGGGATGAGGAGATTCGGGAGCGCGTGAGGATACCCGTAGACGACAGACTCGGCGGATGTCGTGGGTTCAAATCCCACCGGCCCCACCATTGAAAACGCCTCGGGCTGTTGTCATTTCTCGCCGTCTCACTTTGCTCGTGGCCGGATTGTGCTGTTCTCTCGAGTGGCGTCATCCTCTTAGTTGAGAGACTCATCCGCGGTGATTGATGGAAAACACCGCATGCATAATAGCAACCTGTCCGCTGTGCCCAAGCAACTCTTGCCAGTCTACAGCCTACTCGGAGGGATTCATACCGAGTACGCCATCGCAGGGGGCAAGCCCATAGTCAGGCTGAGATCCTCGGGAGAGATAAGGCATAGAGGAGCCTACACCGGCACTGCGATGCTCCTCTTCCATTGGGTCCAGGAGGGAAAGACCCAGGCGTGGAGATTCGATCCCTCGATTCCAGATCCTCAGCCAATTCGGCCAGAGGAAACGACCGACAGCGAGGGGAGCCAATCTTTGACATTCACACTCGGAGAACTTCTACCGGCGGCTGGATTACTCCGGGGGCGGTGGGAGGGAGCATTCTTCGCTCCCGCGATTCATCTAGATGTGCCGCTTGGGGCTGACATTTGGGTCTTCTTGCTGCGTTCGCCATGGTTTCGCTTCCGACTCTCTCTGACGAAGCAGACCCTAGCAGTGTCTGCTGATCAGTCCGTCGCCAACGCCTCGATCATACCTGAAGCTGCTGGAACTCTATCGACAACGATCTCCAGCCCGGGAATCCCGTTCAAGAAAGTGTCACTGGTGATGCGAAGGAAAATGGGCCAGTTCGAATCAGAGGAATTGATCAGTGAGGTTGAGGCAGGTACAGCAAGCCAGGTGTGGACTCCTATAACGCGAAACTTCGAACTCTGCCTGGTAACATCAGGATCCATGAGGATGGACCAGCTCTCAGAAATAGCCCGAGGACTTGGCGCTGATTTCTCCTCGGGATTCTTCGGCCCAGGATCCCTGAGAGGGGATTTTCTTCTCTGCGACGGGCCCCTGACGGAATACTCGTTGACGATGAGAGGTGATCTTGGTCTCTTTAGGCATATAGAAGACTCCGCCGCGGCAGTGCTATCATGGTGAGAGAAGAATCCTCCGATATTGTTTTAGAACAGGGACCTCAACAGCTCAACCATTGAGCCGCCAAAACCGACAGGCGATACGGGTAGCCGCCATCCTACTGTTTGTGTTCATTCTTTTCTTCGCAGCGCTAGGGTCTGTCGCGGTGGGGGGATCCCCGGGTTTCATCTTCCCCGGCATATTCTTCCTGTTCTTCGTTGTCATAGTAATCATCATTATCGCAAACGCGGCGACGCAATCTCGCTCCAATATTCAGCGACCCTACACCCAGCAGACCGCCTTCCCGCCTCCTCCTCCCCCTGATACCATTCTCGTCAGATGCCCCTATTGCATGACAAACCAACCCTTCAAGGAAAAATGCGAAAACTGCGGGGCCCCATTGCCGAAGCCAGCGATCTACTAGGGCAGGTCCGGATAGGTCGAACTGACCCATCCACATGGGCCCCACCGTCATGAATCACAGAGGGATATTCGCCGTCTGACGATCCGCAAAACAAAGTTATAGGTTGGGTATAGAAAGGTATCTGGAGGATGCTCCTTATCACTCTCTCAGCCGTCTCAAGCTAAGCTTTAGTATCTGAAGTACACCAAGGGCGACTGGTAAAGTTGTCATAGCTTGGCCTGCGAATCGCTAAAATCCGTAACCGCTCTCAGAACAAACAGGCCGAGTCGAAAAAACCGTATCACCCAGAGCTTCATCATCCTCCTAACATTCTCGCTGGTCCTAACATCGGGACATATCCTCCCAGCCCGCGCCACTCCCCCGTCCGGATCATATTTCGACCATCTCGTAGTCATCATGATGGAGGACCAGGGAATTGGCGATATCTGCAATGGAAACCCGCCACTCTGCAACGGCTCCAACACCCCTTACATGTCCAGCCTAGCGAACATCTACGGAATAGCACAACGGTACACGTCCCTCATCAACACCAGCGAACCCGACTACTACGGGATCCTCGAAGCCTCACTACCAGCTAACTGTTCCAAGACAAACACTGCGGCCTGCTACCCGCCCGCCGGATCGCTCACAAATCTGAATCTAGTCGATCGTTTTGAAGCCGTTGGCCTAACCTGGAGGGGCTACATGGAAAACCAGAATATCGTCGCTGGCTGCGACTTAGGGACACACAAGCCCTACACGCATGAACACAACGGGTTCGTAGCTTTCCAGGACATCACCAACAATACCAGCCGCTGCAACAAGATCGTTCTCGCGAATCCGGGCGGCTGCGGTGGCGTGACGGATTGCGCTCTAGTCAACGATCTCAACTCTTCGTCTGCGCCGAACTTCATGTGGCTGACGCCAAACCTATGCAACGACATGCACTCAGACAGTAGCTGCACCTCAAACGGTTGCACAAGTGATTACAGCCCGACTTGCTTGAGGGACGGCGACAATTATCTCAAAAGCTTGGTCCCTAACATTCTCAACAGCCAGACATTCACGACGACACGAGCTGCACTCTTTATCGTCTTCGATGAGGGTACCGGCTATTGTCCTCTAAACAGTAGCCACGAAGATTGCGTGTATGCGGTCTGGGCGGGGCCCATCGTCAAGGCCAGCCTCAGCTCATCGCGACTCTACAACCACTACTCGCTCACGAAGACAATTGAGGTAAACTGGAATCTTCCCAGCCTGACATCCAACGACGCCAACGCTATTCCCATGACGGAATTTTTCAAAGCTCCGTCGCCAGACTTCAGTCTCACAGCGACTCCGTCCACGGTCACTTTCAAATCCGGTGAAACTGGCTCTTTCAACGCGACAGTTTCGGCCCAGAACAGTTTTGCTGGAACCGTTAACCTTTCAACCTCCACCTCCCCCTCGACCGGACTCACAGTCAGCTGCACCCCCGGCAGCATTTCAGGCGGATCAGGATCGTCAATATGCATTCTCACAAGCTCCTCACCCGCAAACTACACGGTGACAATCACCGGAACCAGCAGCTCCCTCTCTCACACCACGAGCATCTCTGTATCAGTAACGCAGCCATCATCTCCCGACTTCACAATATCAACTAGTCCAGGCAGCGTGACAGCGAACGTAGGCGCAACAGCCACTTCTTCCATAACCGTTGCTCCGCTGAACGGTTTCACAGGCACTGTCGCTCTTGTCACAACAACGAATTCTACAAACCTCGCCTGCACTCTCTCCTCCAGCAGCATTCCCGGCGGTTCCGGCACCTCTACTCTCTCATGCCACGGTTCGCCAGCAGACAACTATCTCGCGACCATAACAGGTACAAGTGGAACTCTATCGCACTCGGCGAGTGTTACTTATCACACGGGGGACTTTGCAATATCGGCCAATCCTACCGGGGCAAGCGTCAACGTGAACGTTGCCGGCTCCTCAACAATCACGATCGCGCCTCTCAATGCCTTCAGTGCGACAGTCACCCTTGCAGTTTCAACCAACTCGACCAACCTCTCCTGCATTCTAACTCCTACGAGCATCGCTAGCGGTTCCGGTTCATCCAGCCTATCATGTATAGGCCAGTCAGCTGGCAACTATATGGCTATCGTGACAGGTTCGAACAGCACCCTCTCCCACTCCACGTCCGTGGTCTATCACGTGACGAATGCTCCGACATTTTCCGTTACAGCCGATCCTACGAGTGTCACTGCAAACTCGGGCGTCGCGGGTGCCTCGACGATTATCGTCAGCCCCCAGAACGGATTCACAGGCACAGTTACCCTGTCGATCACTACAAATTCGACCGGGCTATCCTGCTCACTATCGGCGACAACGATCAGCGGCGGCTCAGGCTCCTCGACACTATCCTGTACTGGCTCTGCCGCCGCTAACTATCTTGCAATTGTAATAGGCACCAGCGGCGCCCTATCTTCCCAGACGAGGGTGACATACCACGTCACTCCTGCTCCGGACTTTAGTCTTTCCGCCAGCCCCACCTCATTGAGCATCCTCCAGGGATCCTCAGGAAAATCGACTATCACCGTAACGAGCCTCAACTCATTCACCGGTACAGTCACCATAGCGGCCTCTGTCTCTCCCACGGGTCCAACGACCAGTCTCAGTCCTTCAACAATCACACTCACTTCAAACGGAGCGGGAAGCTCGACCCTGAATGTCACGTCGGCCAACGCGGCAACTGGCACATTCAGAGTTAATGTGACAGCAACAAGCGGAACGCTTTCCCACAGCATTATCGTCACCGTGACAATTACCAGTGCGACCGGCTCTTCCTATGCTCTGGTCGTGTCCTACGAGGGATACGTCTACAAGCTCTACTCGAACAAGACCATGGTGAGAATAGCCCACCCTGTCACTACCCAACTCAGAGCCGTAACCTGGAAGCCTGATGGATCTTATGCTCTGATAATCGGGGACGCCGCTGTTCTGATCAAGTACGACGGAAACACTTTCACAACAATACCCACCGGGTTCAGCAGCGCGGTCAACTTCCTTTCGATCGCGTGGAGACCCGACGGATCCTATGCTCTGATAGGCGGCTCAGGAGGAGCGCTCCTCCGATACGATGGAACAACCGTTGCGCCCGTATCCAATCCTTACACCGCTTACTACCGAGCCATTAGCTGGAATCCGAGCGGCACCCAAGCACTGCTCGTAGCATATTTCGGGGGCATCTACATGTACCAGTCCAACGGCCAAGTAGCCCAGCTCACCTCTCCTACAAGCAACGACCTCAGTGCCGTGGCATGGAACCCCAACGGATCCTACGCTCTCATCGCCGGCTCAGGCGGCACGATCCTGAGATACGACGGCACAAGCTTCCAGACTCTGAACACCGCTGGGGTATACAGCTCGACCCTGATAGTGCGATACATATCCTTCAATCCTACAGGAAGCCTGGCACTTCTCGTCGGAGATTCCGGGCTAGTATTGACATATGATGGAACCAGTCTTTCAGCCCTACCAGCCACTACAAGCGCAGTTCTCTACTCTGTCAGCTGGTCCAACGGGACAGCGTACATAGTCGGGGGATTAGGCATCATCCTCTCCTACTCCGGAGGAGCACTCTCCACCGTCCCCAGCGGCTTCAACTCAGGATTCAGAGGAATCGCCTGGAAACCCAACTGATTCTCCCGACAGTCGTTTCTAAACGAGTTTTTCGAGTTCTAGGCTACGCGGCGTCCCCCTTGGAGTACCGCGGCGACCAGTCTCAATCCTCCAATGTTCTCTAATGGATCTGCGTCGAGCAAGACCATGTCCGCGACCTTTCCTTCCTCGACAGTGCCTCGTTCAGTCTCCCCGATCAACTTCGCCGCAACGGCCGTCCCAGCTGCCAGCGCCTGGCTCGGCTTCATCCCAGCCTCAACCATCAGTTCCGCTTCTCTTGCAATTCTGCCATGACGTGCGGCTCCACCGCCAGCATCCGTTCCGAGGGCTAGTTGCACCCCAGCTTCCATAGCTTGCGCGACTGCTTTTCGAGAGCCTTCACGCAAATCCTCCGCTCGTTTCTTGCGGGCCTCCGGCCAACCTACGGCGTGCGCATAGTACAGCATGGCATCCCAGACGGACATGGTTGGGACGAGGAAGGTCTTGTTGTCCGACATAGCTTTGAGATCGTCTCCCTCGAGAAACATGCCGTGCTCGAGTGAGTCAACGCCGGCCCGCGCAGCTATGTGGCAGCTCGCGGCGTCGTTGGCGTGGCATGCAATCTTGAAATTTGCCCTGTGGGCTTCTTCTACTGCGACAGAGAGAAGCTTCGCATCGAACGGAATCTCTGGTCTTCCTTTAGGCCGTGCGCCTTCGTTCCAGCCTGCCAGCGCGACCTTGATCAGATCCGCCCCCGCCTCGACCTCCGCCTTGATGGCGCTGCGCAGCTCGCCAGCATCACTGAATTGTCTCGCGAATGAGACGTAAGTTCCACGGTGGGCGATCCATGTGCCTGCTGCTCGAATTCTTGGTGCACGTATCTCACCAGATTGCGAGGTCCGGGCAAGCCGAATGTTGACCGCGTGAGGGGCACCAACGTCACGGGCGGTCGTGACACCGCTTCTGAGACTCGCCTCTGCAAGTTCTACCGCGCGAATTGCGATTTCTGTAAGAGGGTCTGTGAACCGGGCGATCCAGTCCGGTCCGCCGGGACTACTGTAGTGAACATGGCAGTCCATTAGGCCCGGGATTAGGGTACGTGCCCTGCCATCGACAACTCGAATATTAGTACGGTTGCCAGCCCAGTCGGAGGCTGATCCGACCCAGAGGATCCGACCGTCCCGTACCTCAACTGACATTCGAGGCTGCGCAGGCGACCCCGTCCCATCCCAGAGCTGAACATCGTCAATCAGCAAATCCAAGTCTTAAACCGCACTTGGTTGTCTCGATCCGAGACTTGGATAAAGCGTGAGGGGAAAACCCTGACTCATTCGAAGCTTTCAGCAGATACAAGTCACGATTGTTAAGTTCGGCGAACTATGGCCTTGAGGGACCTTTCGATGTCGGTCAGCTTCTTCTGATGCTCCACCATCACCTGAAGAATCATCGCGGTCTCCTTCAAAGAGAAGCCGAACTCGTTGGTCTCCTTTACTGGTAACGATTCGAACTGTTTCAAGAGATCCTCGCCAGCGGGCTTGTCGCTTGCTTTCATGAAGCTCACGAACCTTTCGAACCTCTGGATCAGATTCATAGGGAATTGCATCGTAGAAGCTAGAGCGGGATATGAGCATGAGTGGAGCCCGAAAACCAGATCGACCTGAACGTAAGAAGGTGAACCTTTCGGAGACCGTGGCTAAGCCTGTCCGCAAGTTCGTCTTTGATTATTTCCTAGAGAACAGCCGGGCTCCAGTCTTGGAGGAAATCATGAGAACTTTCCATCTCGTGAGGAGCGAGGCCCGTGACGTACTCGAGGAACTTGAGGCGGCGCATCATGTCATCCGGCTGCCGGGAACTCAGAGAATTCTAATGGCTAATCCATTCTCAGCACTGGACACACCGTTTGCGGTGAAGATAGGCAACAAACGGTATTTTGGCGCGTGTGCGTGGGATGCTGTTGCATTCCATGTTATGGTCGGGAGGGAGAGCCGCGTCGATTCGTTTTGCCATCACTGCGAAGAGCCCATCCGAATAGAGTTCAGGAATGGAAGAGCGGTTTCTACACAGCCTTCAGATCCCCTTGTGTTCTTGAGCCTGCCAGCGGCGAAGTGGTGGGAGAACATATTTATCACCTGCGCCAACAACATAGTCTTCCTCAGTTCTCGAAGACACCTGGATGATTGGCTGAAAGAAAACTCGGTTGTGAGCGGTGAAGCCCTCTCACTGGAACAGACGCTCAAGATCAGCCTGCCGATATACAAGGAAAAAATGAAACTAGATTACGCTAGACCCACTAAGGAAGAGCTGATGATCTACTGGGATTCGATCGGGCTACACGGAGACTTCTGGAAACTGTAAGGCCATGAAACCAACCAGACCAAACTTTTCATTATAAGGGGCTAGCGAAAGCGAGAACAGGTTGCGAGATCTGGACACCAGGAACCTTCGGCGAATTGCAAGCCGCGAACAGCGCGCTCTTGGGGAAAGCTAAAGTTCGGGACTCAAGTTGGTCCCAGCATGAGACCTTCAAAGCCTGTCAGCAATTCAAAATCGATCATATCAACGCAGATGCTTCCGAGCGATGCAAACCCTATGGGCAACGTTCACGGAGGCACAATCCTCAAGCAGGTTGATGTTGCTGCAGGAGTTACTGCTCTCCGCCACACCAGGATGAACATTGTCACAGCCAGCATAGACCGTATGGATTTTTACAATCCTGTCTACGTTGGAAACCTGCTCACCCTCAAAGCCTCCGTCAACTACTGCGGCAGAACCTCAATGGAAGTTGGCGTCAGAATAGAAGCCGAGGACCTGAAGACTGGCAAGATCACACACACTGGATCTTGCTACCTAACATACGTCGCCTTGGACGAGACCGGGAGGCCCACAGAGGCTCCGGACGTTGTTCCAGAGACTATTGAGGAGAAGCGTCGATGGGAAGCTGGGAAGAAGAGACGAGAGGAACGCTTGCGATTCATCGCATTCAAAGAAAAGTGAAATATTCTTTTTCGAAGCAAACTTAGGCTGGCCGAGCGCAGATCATGGTGACTGACATCAATTGGTCTCAGTTGTCGCAGTAGCCCTGATCCCACGTTCTCTTGATATCGTGGTTCCTGATGTCGACGTTGTAATCGGCTGCTGCTTTGAGCGCGAGCAGGACGGAAACCCAGCCCGGCCACTCTTCATCACTTCCGACAGCCTCAGCGCGAAGCGTCAGATCAGTGCCGCCAGCTCCATCGTCCGAGATGTCAACGGTTACCTTGCTCCCACCGAAGTATTCGAAGACGAACCTTTTTGGTGGTTCGTTTTGAAGTATTTTGGATTTCAAAGTTAGACCATCAATGAACTGGAACTCTATCCGGCCACCCTGCTCGGTCGATTTTTCGGCCCAGAACCTTTCTCTGCCTGTGTCTGTAGCGAACATGCCGTGCACGATGTTCGGAGGAGATTTCAGGTGAAGTCGCCAGATTATCTTTCGGGGTTTGTCCAGACCCTTCTCACTTCCGTCGGCGAACCGCTAGTCTGATTCTTCGTCGCGGAGCACGTTGCAATAGCCTGAGACAAACTTGCTAACTTCGCCGGTCACAGGATCATAGCTGTGTCTCTCGGCTGTTCCGATGTCGAGACCGTACATGTGTATGCTGAGAGATGGTGCGATTGAAACATTGTCGATTCTATGTATTCCCGCTCTACCCAGGACAGTCACATGGCCCTTCTTGTTGATTCTCTCGCCCACCAGCTCCAATCTTGCTCTCCTCGGGTTAGAGCCGTCGTCCCTCCTTCTGTAGATTGATTCTCTCTCCTCTCCCTCGCAGACTCCCACCACTGCCCATGTGAGGTGATCGTGAATTGGGGTTGTCTGTCCCGGCGACCAGTTTCCAGCCATGACCGAGAATATCCTATCGGCTGGCCTGTAGACAAGATTGTTGGCGAATCTGTCTTTCCTTGGAGCGAAGGCCTCTTTGGGCACCGAACCGGGAGTCGTGATCAGTCTCTCCATCAGTGGTTTCAAACGACGAAGCGCATCAGTCTCTGATGGGTACGTTCTGATTATACCCTCAGCCTCCCTTGTGAAGACGTCTATCGAAAAAGGCTCCAAAGCCGATCCCACTATCTATCCTTGAAGTATAAGGACAACCGGGAAGAGTCTTCCCACGTTAAGAATTGCAACACTATCACTGTCCATAATTTCAGATGGTTCTCCGCATCACGACAGTGGTTGTTCGGCCATTCCCGAACGGAGCGACGATCTTGAACCCGGCTTTCTCGAACATTGAGACTGTTCCGGTGCACATGTAGCCTGGTCCCTGATCAGTCTTGCTCACTGGAATGGCTTCGACGAGACCGCCTCCCTTGTTTCGAATACTCTCTAGGGCAGTGTTTAGCGCAGCGCTCGCGACGCCACTCTTGCGATACTTCTTGTCAACAACGAAGCAGGTTATTCTCCAGAGTCTTTCCCTGCTGTCCTCGGGCGCGAGATTCCGATACTTGCGGCTGTTGTCAACGCGCGGTAGCTCTTCTCTCGGCCCATACTGGCACCATCCTACTGGTTCTCCATCTGCGTAGACAAGTATCCCATGGGCCCGTCCTTGCTTGACGAGTTCTGCCTTACGCCGACGGTTCCCTACAGCCCTCTGAGCCCTGGTGCGTGGTTGTTTGTTCTCGGGCATGGAGTAGGATGATACGTGGTGATGCATGCACCAACACCACCACGCATCCCCAATTCCTGATTTCTCGAAGAGCCTCTCTAAATCAGGCCACGTGTTACCCGACAACTCCTTAGATGTGTATTCCCAGGCTTTTGGGTCCAACGGACTGGCAAGCCTCACTCTCTAGGCAAATCGGGTCCCACTTCGAGACTCGTCTAATTTAAAGAAAAGCGTGATGGGACCCTCGTGATATGAAAGTAGCTGTTGTGGGGTTTGGAATGATGGGACGGCAGATCGCCCAAGTCTTCGCCCAGCACGGCCACGAAGTAGCAGTGACAGACGAGAATAAGCAAGCACTAACAGCGGGTATCGACGAGATATCAAACGGGCCCTACGGTATCAAATCGGCGATGGCCAAAGGCAAAATGACCGCAAACGAGGGCGCAAAGACGCTCGAAGCCATCAGAGCAACCTCGAAAATAGATGATGCGTGCAAGGACGCCGACTTAGTGATCGAGGCCGTTTTCGAAGACCTGGACCTTAAGCGGGAAATCCTCGGTCGACTGGACTCTATCGTCCCACAGAAAGCACTAATCGCATCAAACACGTCCACGCTGGGCATCTCAAAGATAGCATCAAAGCTAGCCAAGAAGGAACGAGTGCTGGGAATGCACTTCTTCAACCCGGCTCAAATCACCAAACTCGTCGAGATAGTCAAGGGGGAGCATACATCCCTCTCTGCCGTTCAAGATGCAGCTAAGATCGTTCAGATGATCGGCAAGACTCCTATCATTGCGCGTGACGAGCCAGGCTTCGTGGCAAATCGGCTCGGCCTAACACTCTACATCGAAGCGTCGAGGCTCTTCGAAGAGGGCGTAGCCACCATTCAGAACATCGACCTGGCGATGAAGCTCGGCTACAACCATCCCATGGGACCCTTCGAAACCGCAGACCTAGTAGGGCTAGACACCCGACTCCGCAATCTCGAGGCATTGTTCCAGCAGACGAGCGACGAGAAATGGATACCGCCAAAGTCCCTGAGAGAGATGGTCAACCAAGGCTACATCGGAGACCCTACCCGGCGACCCGGGAGCAAAGGCGGCTACTACACGTACACGGGATCAAACACGCAGACCCATCCTCCACCCTAGCCTTCCATTGAAACGTGCAAGATCTACTGGAAATGGAGCTTTTCGTGCTCGTTTTCCTTGCGGCTCCTGCTCGTTTTCAGCCTCTCTCAAAAGCCTCTTCAGGTTTCAAAACAGCCCCAGAACCCGAAAACAAGCCCAGTATCAGAAAAATCCCATCCAGACCCCCCTCCCCCCGGGGGCCGAGTAGGACACTCTCCACCGACAATCCCCGAAACCGAGTCACCGGACCCCGCAATTCTCCCCTGCATGCTGATACTCTAGCGAGTAGCCGAAACCGGGATCACCAATCCAGCAATGCAAGAGATAGACCGACCAACTCTTTTAACGCGTAGACCAAGGCCGGTCATCTGACCCAGTTGACCTACGCCAACATCCTAGTACAAACCGAACCTCCCCTTGGAATAATCCATCTCAACCGTCCAAAAGTCCTCAACGCACTCAACTTCGAACTCCTCAGAGAAGTCGTCGAAGCCCTAGAGGCCTTCGACAAAGACGACAGGACCAGAGTCACAATCCTAACCGGGAATGACGACGCGTTCTCAGCGGGAGCAGACATCAAAGAGCTGTCCGAAGCCACCCCTGTCGACCTGATAAAAGAAAACAAGTTCGCGCTCTGGGACAGACTCAAAAAGATAGCCAAGCCGATCATCGGAGCAATCAGCGGCCACACGCTCGGCGGAGGATGCGAACTCGCGATGAACTGCGACATCATCATCGCTTCCGAGACAGCCCGGTTCGGCCAGCCCGAGATCAACATCGGAATAATGCCAGGCGCCGGCGGGACCCAACGCCTGACTAGGACGATCGGCAAGTTTCGGGCCATGGAGATGATTCTCACAGGTCAACCAATCACGGCGAGGGAAGCAGAGAAGCACGGTCTCGTCAACAGAGTCGTACCGGTAGAGGCATATTTCGAAGAAGCAAAGAAGCTCGCACTGCAGATCGCACAGAAAGCTCCCATCGCCGTACGCCTAGCAAAAGAAGCTGTTCTGAAATCGTTTGACACACCACTCGAAGAGGGATTACAGTTTGAGAGGAGAAACTTCTACCTTCTCTTCTCAACAGAGGACATGAGAGAGGGCATGAAAGCCTTCACAGAGAAAAGACCACCCCAGTTCAAGGGACGATAGCGTGGGCTACGAAACTATCATCGTCGAGAAGAAGAACCAGATAGCAAGAATCACACTCAATCGCCCCCAGGCCCTCAACGCTCTCAATGAGACGATGGGAGAAGAACTCAAGGCGGCCCTCAAAGAGGCCGAGAGAGACCCGGAGACCCGATGCCTAATAATTACCGGCGCAGGCCGAGCATTCTCAGCGGGCGAAGACGTCTCGGGATTGAAAGAGAGATACGCTGGAGGAGCACACCCCTCACTCGGCGACCACCTACGGAAAAAATACCATCCAATCATCCTCGGGATCCGCAACATGGAGAAACCGATCATCGCACGAATCAACGGGATAGCCGCTGGCAGCGGCGCGAGCATCGCCCTCGCCTGTGATATCCGAATCGCCTCAGAAGAGGCGGGCCTCAAACAAGCCTTCATCGGAGTAGGCTTGGTACCAGATTCTGGAAGTAGCTACTTCCTCACCCGGACCCTCGGCCCGGGACGAGCACTCGAACTCATCATGACCGGAAGAACCGTAGGTGCGAAGGAGGCCGAAACCCTCGGCCTCGTCAACAAGACAGTACCCACGGCAGAACTGGACAAGACTGTGGATGAGATGGCTGAGAAACTGGCGAATGGACCCACTAAGGCGCTGGGGCTCTCAAAGAGAGTCGTCAACCAAGCAGCCAGACTCGAACTATCAGACGCCTTGGAATACGAGGCTCAAAACCAGGAGATCGCGGGCCGAACGAAGGATCACCTGGAAGCCGTCAGAGCTTTTCTCGAGAAACGTCAGCCCAAATTCTCAGGCAATTAGCCTACAAATCCCTCGCGTTCACCGAACGAGTGCGTTTCACGTGATCTAGAGCCTCGCAGGTTTAAGTAACATGCCGAACCATCGCGGATAGAATACGGCGATGCCTAAGGCGTCGAAGCAGAAGCCACCCGAACTCAATATCTTCCCCGGAAACTGGACCATAAAGAACGAGCAGATGTTCAAGGCCTTCGACCTATCTTTCGCGCAGCACTGGAATCCGGCCAATTTTCCCTGGGAAGAACTCGACGGGAAGAACTTCGATCCAAAGGAGCGTATCGCCCAAGCGTATTGGATGTCCAAGCTCGCCCTGTTCGAAAAATCGGGCATTGGAGCTTTCGGATTTGGAGCGGTCCGTGCCGCCGAGCTTAACCTGGAAGACCCTACCAAGAAGATGCTCGCGTCGATCACATATGATGAATGCCGTCATGACGAAGTCTGCAGACGAGCCTGCAACAAGCTCTGCCCCAACTGGCCCTATGGATACAAACCCCAGTCAGACTTTGAACAGAAAGCGCTGAGAAACATCGAGGCTCTCTACGAAGAGGGGAGACGATACTGGAAGGGGTTCAAGGGTGCCTGGGAATATCTGACGCCGGAGCTGCTATTCGCAGGCTTCTTCT
>Ga0209266_1000055_pt1 | contig 95894 bp, 102 predicted proteins | sample GraSoiAngelo_132_FD_185889 | JGI IMG/M metagenome (GOLD analysis project Ga0209266, IMG submission 185889) | Grasslands soil microbial communities from the Angelo Coastal Reserve, California, USA - 14_0929_02_40cm (SPAdes) (version 2) | ecosystem: Environmental > Terrestrial > Soil > Grasslands...
AGGTTTCGGAAGGGGGGCAAAGCCCCCCTCCGAGGTTCTAGACCAGCTCCCAGCGGGACGGCGCGTCCCGGCGGACGATCTCCCGCGCGCGCCGTTCCTTCCTGAGCTTCTTCAGGTGCGACTCGACGGACATCGCCGCCGTGGGGTGGAGCTCCTTCGGCACATCCGCGTAGATCCTCGCGACCATGTCGGGGATCGTCGCGAGCCCGTCGCCGAGCGCCGCGAGGATCTGGCGCTCGCGCATCAGGCGGTGATCGATATACTCCTGGATCTTCGCCGGCGCGTTCTCGATGACGGGGCCGTGCGCCGGGTAGATGCGGCGGACGTCGAGCTGCGCGAGGCGCCGAAGCGAGTCGAGATACGCGAGCAGGTCGCCGTCGTCGGCCGGGATCACCGTCGTCGACCCGCCGAGGATGACGTCCCCGGTGAAGAGCGCCTTCTCCTCGACCAGGTAATAGCAGAGGTGGTCGGAGGCGTGGCCGGGCGTGTAGACGGGGACGAGCGTCACGCCCTCGCCCTCGATCCGCTCGCCCTCGCGGAGGTCCTCGATCGGCTCGGGGAGCCCGCTGTCCTTGTGGATCATCTTCGCGACCGAGAGCCCCCGGAACCGCGCCCGGAGCGGGGCGACGCCGCCCATGTGGTCGCGATGACGATGCGTGAGCACGACCCGGGACGGCTGGGTGAAGCCGCGCTCGGCGAGGTAACGCTCGAGGAGCGGCACGTAGTCGGGTACGCCCGCGCCCGTGTCGATGAGGATCGGGTCGCGGCGGCCGACGAGGTAGGTGTTGGTGCCGGGGCCCGTCATCAGACCCGGGTTGAGCCCGAGCACACGGCCGACTAGGGCCGACGGGGTCGCCGTCTTCGGAAACGCGGGATCGATCCAGCCCATGCCGGCCAGTCTCTCACACGCCCAGGTAGCGGTGCTGGATGTCCGCCCGCGCACGGAGCTCGGCCGAGGTGCCGCTCCACACGATCTGGCCCTTCTCGAGGATGTAGTGTCGGTCGGCGATCCGCGTCAGCGTGGCGACGTCCTTGTCGATCACCAGGATGGACTGCCCGCGCTCCTTGAGGTGCCCGAGGCACCGCCAGATCTCCGCCCGGACGAGCGGCGCGAGCCCTTCCGTCGCCTCGTCAAGGATGAGGAGCCGGGGGTTCGTCATGAGGGCGCGCCCGATCGCGAGCATCTGCTGCTCGCCGCCCGAGAGGGCCCCGCCGAGAACGCGCTGGCGGCCCGCGAGGTGGGGAAAGAGGTCGAGGACCGTCTGCAGCGTCCACGGGTCCCCGTTGCCGCCGCGCTTCGCCGCAGTCGCGACGAGATTCTCACGCACGGTGAGGTTCGGAAAGACCTGGCGGCCCTCCGGCACGAGGCCGATCCCCGTCTGCGCGACGCGATAGGACGGCAGCCCGTGGATCGGCCGGCCCAGGAAGCGCACCTCGCCCGCCTTCGGCCGCACGATCCCCATGATCGAGCGCACCGTGGTGGTCTTGCCCATGCCGTTCCTGCCGAGCAGCGTGACCACCTGGCCCGCGTCGAGCCTGAGGCTCACCCCGAAGAGCACCTGGCTGACGCCGTAGGCCGTCTCGAGCGACTCGACGACGAGCATCAGGGCGGGGTCCCCTCACCGAGGTAGGCCCGACGCACCTCGGCGTTGGAGCGCACGCCCTCCGGGCTCCCGGTGGCGATGATCCGGCCGTAGACCATCACCGAGATCCGGTCGGCGAGCGTGAACACGGCGTCCATGTCGTGCTCCACCAGCACGATCGTCAGGCGCCGCTTGAGGGTGGAGAGCAAGCGCACCATGCGCTGCGTCTCCTCGAGGCCCATGCCCGCGACCGGCTCGTCGAGCAGGAGCAGCCGCGGCCGGGTCGCCAGCGCCATGGCGATCTCGAGCTGCCGCTGCTCGCCGTGCGCGAGGGTGGCCGCGAGGACGTCGGCGCGCGCGCCCAGGCCGACCCCATCGAGGACCGCCAGCGCGGGCTCGCGGAGCTCGCGCTCGGCGCGCGCGGGCCGCCAGAAGCGGAAGCTCGAACCGGAATGCGCCTGGACCGCGAGGGCGACGTTGTCGAGCGCTGAGAAGTCGGGGAAGATGCTGGTGATCTGGAAGGAGCGCGCGAGCCCGAGCCGCGAGCGCGCCGGGGCGTCGAGCGACGTCACGTCCTGCCCCGCGAACCGGGTCGTGCCGGCGTCGGGCCTGAGGTCGCCGGCGAGCTGGCCGATCAGCGTGGTCTTGCCCGCGCCGTTCGGGCCGATGATCGCGTGCGTCTCGCCGTCCTCCACGTCGAGGTCGACCCGGTCGGTCGCGCGCAGGCCGCCGAAGCTCTTGCTGAGGCCGCGAACGGCGACCAGCGGCTCAGCCATCGCGCGGGACCTCCCCCTCCACGAGCCCGAACAGGCCCCGCTTGGCGAAGAGGACCACGACGACGAGGAAAGGCCCCAGGATGATCTGCCAGTGCTCCGTCAGCGCGGAGAGCACGTCTTCGAGGCCGAGGAGCACGACCGCGCCGAGGACGGGCCCGAACAATGTGCCCATCCCGCCGAGGATCACCATGAACATGATCTCGCCGGAGCGGGTCCAGTGCATGAAGTCGGGGGTGAGGTACTCCGTCTGGTTCGCGAGTAGCGCGCCCGCGAGGCCGCACGCGCCCCCTGCGAGGACGAAGGCGGCGAGCTTGTAGCGGAACGGCGAGAAGCCGATCGCCCGCGCGCGCGGCTCGTTGGACCTGGCGGCACGGATGACCCTGCCGAAGCGCGCGTCGACGAGCCGCCGCCCCAGCACCAGGAAGAGGACGAGCAGCGCCAGGACGAGGTAGTAGAACGCCGACGGGTTCCTGAGGTCGACGAGCCCGGCGAACTGGCTGCGCGTCCTGAGCGGCATCCCGTTGTCGCCGCCGTAGGTCTCGAGGCTGATCCCGAGGTAGTAGAGCATCTGCGTGAACGCGAGCGTGATCATGATGAAGTACACGCCGCTCGTCCGGATCGAGATCGCGCCGATGACGAGGGCCGCCACCGCCGACGCGGCGACCGCCACCGACCACTGGAGAAACCCGTTGTCCACGCCGTAGAAGGCGAGGATGCCGACGGCGTAGGCGCCGATCCCGAGGTAGGCCGCGTGACCGAAGCTGACCATGCCGCCATAGCCCAGGATGAGGTCCAGGCTGAGCGCGGCGATCGCGAAGATCATCATCCGCCGGAACAGGTCGACGTAGAAGGGCTGATTGAGGAGCCCGGCCACCGGCGGCACCAGCGCCAGCAGCACCGCGCCGGCCGCCAGCACGATCGCCCGTCGGGAGATCGCCATCGTCAGCGGCCGCGGGTCGGGAACAATCCCTGCGGGCGGAAGAAGAGCACCGCCGCCATCATGAGGTAGATCAGCATCGACGCCAGCGCCGGCCCCGCCTTGTCCGCCGCCGCGGGTGAGACGATCGTGCTGAGCGTGGGGCGCAGGAACGCCCGCCCGAGCGTGTCCACCATGCCGACCACGAGCGCGCCCGCGACGGCGCCCCGGATCGAGCCGATGCCGCCGATGATGATGACCACGAAGACCTGGATCAGGATCTGCTCACCCATGCCGGGCTGGACGGCGTAGATCGGCCCCGCCATGAGCCCGGCCAGGCCCGCGAGGGCGGCGCCGAGGCCGAAGACGAGCGTGTAGAGCCACCGGATGTTCACGCCGAGCGCTGCGACCATCGTGCGGTTCGACGCGCCGGCGCGGATCAGCATGCCGAGCCGGGTGGAGGTCACGAGGACGTAGAGGAACACGGCCGCGGCGACGCCCACCCCGATGACGAGGGCACGGTAGGTCGGGTACCGGAGGCCCGGCAGGAGCACGAAGGATCCCGAGAGGGACGGCGGCAGGCTCGTGTAGATGGCGGCCCGCCCCCACACGATCGCCACCAGCTCGTTGAAGAAGAGGATGAGGCCGAAGGTGGCCAGCACCTGATCGAGGTGGTCGCGCTCGTAGAGCGTCCGGAGGGCGACGACCTCCACCACCACGCCGACCAGCAGCGTGGCCGGGAGCGCCAGCAGCCCGCCGAGCACGAACGAGCCGGTCCAGCGGGCGAGGGCGGTGGCCAGGTAGGCGCCCACCATGTAGAGCGAGCCGTGCGCCAGGTTGACGAGGTTCATGATGCCGAAGACGAGAGTCAGGCCCGCCGCCATGAGGAACAGCATGACGCCGTACTGCAGCCCGTTCAGCGCCTGCTCGAGTACCAGCAGCACGGCGCCGACCCGGGCGTTCCTACCACTTCATCCCGCATTCCTTGGCGTAGGCGTCCTTGTGGCTCTCGAAGACCGTCTTCTGGATTTGCATGGCGAACTCCCCGTCCGGGGTCCGCACGGTCCGGAGGAGGTAGAAGTTCTCGATCGGGAAGTGGTTGACGTTGTACTTGTAGGGGCCGCGGGTCGACTTGTAGTCGGCCTTCCGCATGGCGGTGATCATTCCCGCCTTGTTCGCGAGGTCTCCCCGGACCGCGCGCACCGCGGAGTCGATCAGCATGATGCCGTCGTAGCTCTGCGCCCCGTAAAACGACGGCGCGTACCCGTACTTCTTGCGGAAGTCCGACACATACTTCGTGTTCGCCTCGTTGTTGAGGTCCGGGCTCCAGTACCGCGTCTCCCAGTTGCCGAGCGCCGCCTCCTTCAGCGCGGGGAGCGTCACCTCGTCGATCGTGTAGACCGAGTAGACCGGGATCTGCTCACGGAGCCCCGCCTGAGCGTACTGCTTCACGAACTGGATCCCCATCGCTCCCGGATAGAAGACGAACACCGCCTTCGGATTCGCGGCTCGGATCTGACTGATCTCCGCCTGGTAGTCCGGCTGGTTGACCTGCGTGTACACCTCGGCGACGATCCGGCCCTTGAAGTACCGCTTGAACCCGCTGAGCATGTCTTTGCCGGCGGCGTAGTTGGGCGCCATGATGTACACGTCGGTGAGGCCCTGGTCGGCCATGTATTTGCCCATCGCCTCGGGCGTCTGGTCGTTCTGCCAGGACGTGGTGAAGAAGTACTCCGAGCAGTCCTTGCCGGCGAGCTGGTGGGGGCCGGCGTTGGTGCCGATCATGAAGACCTTCTCGCGCGTGACCACCGGCGCCACGGCGAGCATGACGTTGGACCAGATGATGCCGCTGACGAAGTGGACCTTGTGCTTCTTGAGCATCTCGTCGGCGACCTGCTTGCCCACGTCGGGCTTCTGCTGGTCGTCGCCGTAGATCAGCTCGACGTCGAGGCCGCCGACTTTGCGGCCGAGGTGGTCGAGGGCCAGCTCGACCGAGTCCTTCATGTGCTTCCCGATGATGCCGGCCGGGCCGGAGAGCGAGGTGATGAACCCGATCTTCACCGCCTCAGCCGACGCCGGCCCCACGGCCACGAGGCTCGTGAGGAGTCCGACGAGAACCGCTCGAATGATCGTGCGCACGGTGTCCTCCAGGTCACGCTCGCCGTCGCGCCGAGCGAGCACGGTCCGGAAATGAGTTGCGCGATTCTAGCAAACGCCCCCGAGTGAGTCCAGGCGCGCCGGCGTGAACGCGCGCGCTCACCGCGCGGCCAGCGAGATCACGTAGTTGCCGCTCCCCGACGAGGGGCCGTAGGCGTGCACCGTCGCCGCGAATTTGCGCTGGGCGCCCAGCAGCGCGCCGAGCATCATCGCGAGGTGCCGCCCGCCCATCTCCGGCTCGGCCGCCTCCGCGTACTCGGGCAGCCACGCCCAGAGCTTCTCGTACTCGCCGTCGGCGAGCATCCGCGCGAACCGGCGGTCGAGCTCCTGATCCGCCGGGCTCGGCCACTTCTCCGGCCCGCGGACCAGCTTGTGCGAGACGCTCCCGCTCGCGACGAACGCGGCCCGGCGGCCGCCGGCCACGACGGCGTCGGCGATGATCCGGCCCCACGCGAAGCTCTCGCGGAGGTCGGCGGCGAGGCACACGGAGATCGGCACCACCGGGATCGACTGACTCCGGTCGAGATAGCACACGAGCGGCATCACGGTCCCGTAGTCGAGCGGGTAGTGGATGTCGTCGGCGAGAACGCACTGGAGCCCGCCGGCCCGGCCGCGCTCGATCAGCGCAGAGCCGAGCTCCCAGTCGCCCGGAAAGTCGTAGGCGACGCCGTGGATCAGCTCGGGCGCCTCCTGGGCCGTGAGGACGCCTCGGTGACGAGGCGTGCCGTCCACGACCGTCGGGAAGGTCGTGATCAGGTGGCACGAGTTGATCACGATCACGTCGGGGCGGGCGTCCGAGACGTCTCGCCCCTGCGCCACGAGCCCGTCGCGCACGGCGCGGAAGTCGGGATGGGCGAGCTTGCCGGCGAACGCGGCCTCGTAGGTGCAGTAGCGGGGCGTGTGGACCGAGAGGTAGACGCGGCTCAGCTCGCCCACGGCGCCCCCCTCAGAGGATCTTCCGGCCGCGGTCCTCGGGCGGGACCGTGAGCCCGAGCGCCGTCAGCTGGGCGTCGATGTCCTCCCTGTACATCCGCCGGAGCTCCGCGTTCCCCCAGCGCCGGAGACCGTAGGCCACGGCCAGCTGGCTCGCGCGGGAGTCGGATTTGCCGAACGTGTCGAGAGCACGCGGGTACCACTTGTCGATCGCCCGCTGGACATCCCCCGGCGCGGCCTCGGCGAGCCGGGCGTACTCGGGATTCCGCACGGCGTCGGCGATCCGGCGCGCGCCGAACGAGGCGTGAAACTTCTCCTCGTGGACCATCGACGTCATCTCCCGCGCCCAGGGGGCGAAGCTCGAGTTCTCCATGGCGCGCAGGTGGTACCAGGCGACCAGGTCCATCGTGAAACAAAACGCGATCGTGTCGATCCAGCTCTCGAACGGCACGTTGAAGGCGTCGAGCTGGTGCTCGCCCATCTTGCGGCGAAGCAGGTCGTCGGCCAGCGCGGCCCCGTCCGGGCCGAACGAGCGAAGCAGCCGGCAGTCGATGAACCCCTGGTGCGCCTCGTCGGCGGCGATCTGCGCCTGGATGTAACGGTCCTCCGGCGTCGGCCCCCGGTTGATCCAGGGCTGGTGCTGCTCCACGGAGGCGAACTCGGTCGAGGCGAGCGCCCCGATCAGCTTGAGCAGGACCTGCCGGTACTCCTCGGGCATCTGCTCGACCGTCTCGACCTTGCGCATGCCCTGCAGGACGCCCCACTCGACCGCGCGCGACACGGACACGGGCGCTCACCTCCTCCGCCGGACGGCCGCCGGCGCGGGACCGAGTATACTTCACGCTCCCGTGAGTCGCTTCACCACGTCGTCGGGAATGGGCGTCGCGTGGAGCGGCGCGCCCGGCGCCTCGGGACGTGCGATCCACGCGCGAACCTCGAAGCCCGTCGCGCAGAGCCGGGACCCGACCGAGATCTCGTGCTCCATCCGGAACGTCTTGGCCCGCACCCACGCCACGCGCGAGCGGATCGTCAGCACGTCGCCGTAGCGCGCCGGGCTCACGAACCGCGACCCGGACTCGACGATCGGCACGCCGACGATCGCGTACTTCGGGAACGCCTCGGGCCACGCGAGTTCGAGCGAGGCGAAGAGCGCCTCCGAGCCCCAGTCGTACCACTCGAAGAAGCGCGGGTAGAAGACGATGCCCGCCGCGTCCACGTCGCCCCACCGCACCTGGACGGTCGTCGTGTGCTCGATCACGCCGGGAAGCGGTTCGCCTTCCAGTCGAACGCCAGATCCATCACCAGGCAAGAATACGCAAAGTTAGACCGGATTGAGTTGTCTCATTTGAGCCTGTTGTTGGGCGCCGATCCTTGAAGAGTGAAACGCAGTAGGTGTAACTTCTTACTGTCACTCCCGCAACAGATGCGGGGCTCTGACCGGTGCGGAGGGCACCGCCCCACCCAGGACGGAGAGAAATGTGTCCCTATCAGAGCGCCGACTGAAACCGGCTATCCTCGCGCTCGTCATCCTCTGTTCGTCCGCGACAGAGGCATTGTCAGGCTGTCCTGACCTCTCGGGGAAGTACTATCGCCAGGGAGAAGACGGATATGTAATATTTCGGATACGGCAAGTGGAGTGTAGCTCGCTGGAAATCAGCGATGAGCGTAACTACCTCGGGAAGATAACCATTACTAAATTAGCACTAAAGGCAGATGGGATATTCAGATGGATTCGCGGTGATCTTTACGATGCGAAGGCAGCAAACATGATAGCAAGTCGGTTCGTCGGCAATACATTTGAAATCACGAAGGTGCCTCCGTTTTCTACGAAGAGCGGGGAAGGAGATCCCGACATTAAGATCGGTAAGTTGCTTGGACTACGCGCGATGTCGGCGGTCGAGGTCTACAGTTTAGATTCTCAGGGGAATTTGCGCATAGCCACGAGGGACTATGATTATGACGGTAAGTTGACATATGAGGGGAGTGTCGTTGCAGAAAGACAATAGTCCTCAGTCTCCCCACGCGTGGCGCCGACGTGCTGCCTTTGTCGACCCCTCCGGACATCGGCTTCTATCGTGGGTGGAACATCGCGTTCGATGCCCTCATCGCCGACCTGATTCGCGCTAGCCAACGGTGCGGGCGTTTCTTTCGAGGCCCTCGCCGCGCCCGCACGCACTGATCCTCGGAAACGTGTTTCTCGCAGTAGTAGCTTCGCCTCTCTCATCTCCTTGAGTCCTTCGCGATTTCTCTTGGCCTCCGCGCGGTTACTTTGGAAAACGATTGGCCTTCCAGTCGAAACTCCGCCAGAAGGCGTCGATGCGGTCGACGACCCCGTGGAACTTGTGCCGGCCGTCGGCGTGGGCGGCCCAGAGGTCCTCGATCGACTCGAACTGGGCGAGCCAGGCCAGACCGTACTCCGCCGGCTCGGCCATCTTCATCTCGTCCGCGAGGAAGCGCCGGTAGCCGTGGCCCGGATGGATCCAGAACCCTTCCGACGTCTCCTCGGTGAAGAGCCGCGGCGCCTGATCGACAGGTGCGCGGCAGAGGAAGAAGCGCGCGGTGAAGCGGATCGGGCTCGAGCGGGGCGTGATGAAGTGCGACAGGTACCGGAGGCCGCGGAGGTCCACCCACCAGCTCTCGCGCGCGAGCAGCTCGGCGAACGGCGCCTCCCCCGCCATGAGCGCCGTGCGGCAGCGCTCGATCCGGGCCGCGACCGCGGGCACCCCGGCGTCGAGCGGGTGGTCGTGGCCGTCGCACGCGAGGAGGATGCCGCTTTCTTCGAGGAGCTCGCGGACGGCGGCCACCCAGAAGGCGAGCGCCGGCGCGTCGTCGTGGCTCGGGAAGATCGTGTCGGCCTCGACCGTGCCGAGCCCACGGCAGCGCGCCCGCGCGCTAGGCGATCCGTCGGCGGGATCGACCTTGCCGCCCGGGAAGGCGTAGTAGCCGCCGAGGAACTTCATGGACCGCTGGCGGCGGATCATGTAGACCTCGATCGGCTCCGGCGCGCCGGCCGGCGACGGGCGCACGAGCACGACGGACGCGGCGGGCTTCGGCTCCACCGGCGCTGTCACGGACGAGGGCAGGAGCGAGCGAGCCTCAGGCTCGCTCGAGACGCGAAGCGGGGGGCTTGGGGGGCGGGTGGATCGCCGAGACGAGCGAGCCCCCCGCTCGCTCGAGACGCGAAGCGGGGAGTCTGGGGGGCCGGTGGATCGCCGAGACGGGCGAGCCCCCGGCTCGCTCGAGACGCGAAGCGGGGAGTCTGGGGGGCGGGTGGATCGCCGAGACGGGCGAGCCCCCGGCTCGCTCGAGACGCGAAGCGGGGAGTCTGGGGGGCCGGTGGATCGCCGAGACGGGCGAGCCCCCGGCTCGCTCGAGACGCGACCAGGGGAGTTTGAGGGGGGACCGTCGCGGGTCACCCCTCAACATTAAAGATTGATCAGCTGCGCGACCCGCTCGCGATGGTACGTCGCGTCGCCGAAGGTGAACTCCGACGATTTGGCGCGCTTGAAGTACAGGTGCAGGTCGTGCTCCCACGTGAAGCCGATGCCGCCGTGGAGCTGGATCCCGGTCGCCGACACCTTGCGGTACGCGTCGGAGGCGTACGCCTTCGCCATGGACACGGCGAGCGGCGCCTCCGGGACGTTCTCGTCCACCGCCCACGCCGCGTAGTACGTCAGCGACTTCGCGTTCTCGACCTCCACGAGCATGTCCGCCGCCTTGTGCTTGACGCCCTGGTAGGTCCCGATGGGCTTGCCGAACGCGACCCGGATCTTCGCATACTCGCTCGTCATGTCGAGGACCTTCTGCGCGCCGCCGCACATCTCGGCGCAGAGCGCGACCGTCGCGCGCTCGATCACGCGCGCCAGCGGGGCCCAGCCGCCGCCCTTGCCGCCGAGCACGGCGTCGGCGCCGACCCGCACGTCCGTCAGGCTGACCTCGCAGAGCTTCCGTGTCGCGTCCATGGTGGGCAGGAGCTTGACCGTCATCCCCGCGGCGCCCTTCGGCACGAGGAAGAGGCCGACGCCGTCCTCGGGCGATTTCCCCTCGGCAGTGCGCGCGACCACGACGACGACGTCGGCCGTGTGCGCGTCGAGCACGAAGAGCTTCGTGCCGGACAGGACGAACGCGCCCTTGTTCTCACGCGCGGTCACCGTGACGCCGGCCGCGTCCCAGCGCGCGTTCGGCTCGGTCCACGCCAGCGCGGCCTTCGCTTCCCCGGCGGCGATCCGGGAGAGCCACTCCTTCTTCTGCGCGGGGGAGCCCGCCTCGAGGATCGTGAGGCCGCCGAGGAGCACCGTGGAGAAGAAGGGTCCGGGCATCACCGAGCGTCCCATCTCCTCCATCAGCACCGTGAGGTCCACGAAGCCGAGGCCGCTGCCGCCGTACTCCTCGGCGTAGATCAGGCCGAGCCAGCCTTGCTCGGCGAGCTTCATCCAGAACTGGTCGGTGACGCCCGCCGGCTCCTCCATCCGCGCGCGCACGAAGGTCGAGGGGCACTCGTTCTCGAAGAACTTCCGCGCGGTCGCGCGGAGCATCTCCTGCTCCTGGCTGAACCCGAAATCCATGACTAGTCCTTCGGCAGGCCGAGCAGCCGCTCGGCGATGATGTTCTTCTGGATCTCCGTCGTGCCGCCCTCGATGGAGTTGGCCTGCGACCGGAGGAAGGAGTGCTGCCAGACGCCGCCGTCGACCGCGCGGTCCGCGCCCTTCCAGAGCTGGGCGTACGGCCCCTCGATCTCCATCGCCAGTTCTTGGAGTCTCTGGTGAGTCTCGACCCAGACCATCTTCCCGGTCGACGCCTCGGCGCCGGGCATCTCGCCGCGCAGCAGCTTCGTGATCGCCCGGGCGCCGGTGACGCGCAGGCACTCGGTGTCGATCCAGAGCTGCGCGAGCTTCTGCCGCCAGAGGGGGTCCTTCGTGATCACGCGTCCGTGCTTCTCCATCCGGCGCGCCAGCTCGATCAGGCTGTCGAGCGCGATCCGGAGGCGCATCTGCAGGCCGAAGCCCAGCGTGAGTCGCTCGTACATCAGGGTCGTGATGCCGACCTGCCAGCCGTTGTTGACGCCGCCGAGCACCTCGGACTCGTGGACGCGCACGCTATCGAAGAAGACCTCGTTGAACTCCGCCTCGCCCGTGATCTGGCGGAGCGGCTTCACCACGACGCCGGGCAGCTTCATGTCGAGCAGGAAGTAGGTGATCCCCTTGTGGCGGGGAGCGTTGGGGTCGGTCCGCGCGAGCAGCATCATCCAGTCCGCGACCTGCGCGAAGGACGTCCACACCTTCTGGCCGTTGATCACCCAGAACTCGCCGTCCTTCACCGCGCGCGTCTGGAGCGACGCGAGGTCCGAGCCCGCGTTCGGCTCGGAGTACCCCTGGCACCAGATCTCCTCGCACGAGAGGATCTTCGACGGGTACCGCTTCTTCTGCGCCTCGGTGCCGTAGGCGATGATCGTGGGGCCGGCCATGCCCACGCCCAGCACGTTCAGGATCGGCGGCGCCTTGGCGAGCGCCATCTCCTCGTGGACGATCAGCTCCTCCATGAACGTGAGGCCGTGACCGCCGTACTCCTTGGGCCACGTGAGGCCGATGAAGCCGGCCTCGTAGAGCCGGCGCTGCCACTCGCGCAGTAACTCGTACGCTTCGACGCGCGGGATCTCCGAGCTGCCGACGTGCTTCCACTCGCTCGGGATGTTGTCCCTGAGCCAGGCGCGGACGGTCTGGCGGAACGCCTGCTGTTCGGGGGTCAGCGAGAAGTCCATTGCCCCTCCTCGGAGGGCTGCTCCGACGCACTGAACGGTGGTTCATTCTAGGAACCCTCCTCCGGGGAAGTCAAGGCTTATACTCGTCGTTCGTGATCACGGTCTCGGCGTCGCGTCTTCAGTCACGGATCGAGGCGCTCGCCGGCTTCGGCGCCTTGCCCGGCGGCGGCGTGACGCGTCCGTGCTGGTCGCCGCAGCACGAGCAGGCGCGCGCCTGGCTCACCCGGGAGCTCTCCGCCGCGGGGCTCGAGACGTGGGTGGACCGCGCGGGCAACGTCTTCGGCGGCCTCGGGCTCCACGCGTTCGGCGCCGACGCGCCCGCCGTCCTCACGGGCTCGCACATCGACACGGTGCCGGAGGGCGGCATCCTCGACGGCGCGCTCGGCGTCCTGGCGGGGCTCGAGGCGCTCGAGACGATTCGCGAGACGAACGCCCCGCACCGCCGCCCCCTCGCCGTCGCGGCGTGGAGCGACGAGGAAGGCCGGTACGGGAGCCTCTTCGGCTCACGGACCTTCTGCGGCCGGCTCGACCTCACGCGGGTCGAGGCGATGGCGGCCGTCGACGGCGAGCGCCTGGTCGACGCGATGGCGCGGGCGGGCTTCGACGCGCGCCGCGTCGCGGAGGCGCAGGCACCCGCCGGCGCGGTCGCCGCGTACGTCGAGCTCCACATCGAGCAGGGGCCGCGGCTCGAGGAGGCGGGGATCCCGATCGGCATCGTGGACTCGATCGTCGGCGTGCGTCGCACCCGCGTCGCCTTCGTCGGCCAGGCCGATCACGCGGGCACCACGCCGATGGAGCGGCGCCGCGACGGCTTCCTCGGGGCCGCCGAGTACGCGCTGAAGGCGCGAGACCTCGTCGTCAAGCACGGTGGCGGCAAGAGCGTGACCAACATCGGCGTGGTCCGCGTCCACCCGGGTGTGACGAACATCGTGCCCGCGCGCGGCGAGTTGGTCCACGAGATGCGCGGGCCCGACGCGGAGACGCTGGCGCGACTCGACCGTCGCGCGGCCGCCCTCGCGCGCAGTGTGGCGCGCCGCCGCCGGCTCGAGGTCGAGATCCAGCCGATGACCGCGACGACGCCGGCAGCCTGCGCGGCGCGGGTCCAGCGCGCCATCGAGCAGGCGTGCCGGACGCTCGGCCTCCGCTCGACGCATCTGTATTCCGCCGCGGGCCACGACGCGCAGAACCTCGCCGCGATCACCGACGCGGGGATGATCTTCATCCCGTCCAAGGGCGGACGGAGCCACCGCGTGGACGAGACGAGCGACCGTGAAGCGATCGAGCGCGGCGCCAACGTCCTCCTCCACACGCTCCTCCTGCTCGCGGCGTAGCGCGCGCTTGCGGAGCGGTGCGCGCTCCGGTACGTTCAAGCCTCGTGAATCGATGGACGAGCGGCCGGCCCTCCGTCCGCGCGGCGCTCGCGGCGCTCGTCCCGACGCTCGGCGGGTGCGCGTGGGACACGCCGATGACCACCGTGATCCCGCGCTCCGACTTCGCCCGCGAGATCGTCCACGTCTACGCGATCATCACGTGGGCCGCGGCCGGGATCGCCCTCCTCGTCTTCGCCGTGCTCGCCGTGGTGCTGGTGCGCTTCCGCGCGGGGCCCGGGGCGCCGCTCCCCGCCCAGACGCGTGGCCACACGCTCCTCGAGCTCGGGTGGACGATCGCGCCCGCGCTCGTCCTGCTGGTGATCTCGATCCCCACGTTGCAGGTGATCTTCCGGACCCAGGCCGCGCCGCCGGCGCAGGCGCTCGAGGTCACGGTGCTGGGCCACCAGTGGTGGTGGGAGTTTCGCTATCCGACGCTCGGCATCGCGACAGCCAACGAGCTGCACCTGCCGGCCGGCCGCCCCGCCGTCCTGCGGCTCGAAGGCCCCGACGTGATCCACAGCTTCTGGGTGCCCCAGCTCGGCGGCAAGCGTGACGTCGTGCCCGGCCGCTCGAACCAGCTGACCTTCACCCCCCAGGTGGCCGGGGAGTACTGGGGCCAGTGCGCCGAGTTCTGCGGAGTGTCGCACGCCAACATGCGGATGCGCGTCATCGTCGACGCGCCCGCCGCGTTCGAGGGCTGGGTGGCAGCGCAGCGGGCGACACCGCCGGAGCCGAGCGGGCGCGCGGCCGAGGGCAAGGCGCTCTTCGCGAGCCGCGCGTGCGTCGGGTGCCACACGATCCGGGGCATCTCGGCGGGCGTGCTCGGGCCCGACCTCACGACGTTCGGGAGCCGCCGGACGCTCGCCGCCGGCATGGTCCCGAACACGCCGGCGAACGTCGCCGCGTGGGTGCAGAACCCGGGCGCGCTCAAGCCCGGCGTCAAGATGCCGGCGCTCGGACTGACCGACGACCAGGCGCGCGCCGTCGCGACCTATCTCGAGAGTCTGCAGTGACACGTGTGGAGCGGCGCCACCGCGCACCTCTGGCAGGCCACCCGCGGTCGGCGCCGGCCCCGTGGGTCCTCGCTACAGCATCCTGGCTCACGACCGTCGACCACAAGCGGATCGGCATCCTCTACGGCGTCACCGCGTTCGCGTTCTTCCTGCTGGGCGGCCTCGAGGCGCTCGTGATCCGGCTCCAGCTCGCGGCCCCGGGGGCGCACGTCGTCAGCGCCGGCACCTACAACGCGCTCTTCACGATGCACGGCACGACGATGGTGTTCCTCGCGATCATGCCGCTCAACGCCGCGTTCTTCAATTACATGGTCCCGCTGCTGATCGGCGCCCGCGACGTCGCCTTCCCGCGTCTCAACGCGCTCTCCTACTGGATCTTCCTCGTCGGCGGCCTGTTCCTGAACGCGAGCTTCCTCGCGGGGACGCCGCCCGACGTCGGCTGGTTCGGTTACGCCAACCTGACGTCGAAGCAGTTCTCGCCGACTCAGGGCGTCGACTTCTGGCTCCTGAGCCTCCTGATCCTGGGCGTCTCCTCGATGATCGCCGCGATCAACTTCATCGTCACGATCCTCAACATGCACGCGCCGGGCATGCGCCTCATGCGGATGCCGGTGTTCGTCTGGATGACGCTGGTCGTGCAGTTCCTGATCGTGCTCGCGTTCCCGCCGATCACGGTCGGGCTGATCTTCCTCATGTTCGACCGCTTCTTCTCCACCCACTTCTACGACGTCGCCGCGGGCGGCGACCTCCACCTCTGGCAGCACCTCTTCTGGATCTTCGGGCACCCCGAGGTCTACATTCTGATCCTGCCGGCCTTCGGGATCGTCTCCGAGGTGCTGCCGACCTTCGCGCGTAAGCCGCTGTTCGGCGCCCCGGTCGTCATCTACTCCGGCGTCCTGATCGGATTTTTCGGCTTCGGCGTGTGGAGCCACCACATGTTCGCCGCGGGCATGGGGCCGGTCGCGGACGCCGCGTTCTCGGTCGCGACGATGCTCATCGCGATCCCGACGGGCGTGAAGATTTTCAACTGGCTCGCGACGCTCTGGGGCGGGACGATCCGCGCGACGACGGCGCTCCACTTCGCGGTCGGCCTCGTTGGGCTCTTCACGATCGGCGGCCTCTCGGGCATCATGCACGCCTCGCCGCCCGTGGACCTCCAGCAGACCGACAGCTATTTCGTCGTCGCACACCTGCACTACGTGCTGATCGGCGGCAGCCTCTTCGGCCTCTTCGCCGGCGCCTACTACTGGTGGCCGAAGATGACCGGGCGGTTCCTCGACGAGCGGCTCGGCAAGCTCAACTTCTGGATCCTCTTCGCGGGCTTCAACACGACCTTCTTCCCGCAGCACTACCTGGGCGCGATCGGGATGCCCCGTCGCATCTACACCTACGCGGAGGCGACCGGCTGGACCCTCTGGAACGCGGTCTCCACCGTCGGCGCCTTCGGCATCGCGGCGGGCGTCCTCGTGTTCATGGTCAACGCGTGGCGGAGCCTGCGGGCGGGCGCGCCCGCCCCCGCCGACCCCTGGGACGGGCGCACGCTCGAGTGGCGGACCTCGTCGCCGCCGCCGCCGCACGACTTCGACACGATCCCTCCGATCCTCGGGCGGGACACGTTCTGGAGAGAGAAGTACGGTCCGCGAGGGGTCCCCCCCGCCCCCGCGCACGAACGTATTCACCTCCCGGCCCCGTCCCACTGGCCGGTCGTGGTCGGGCTCGGCATGGCGGTCAGCGCGGTCGGCGCGCTCACGCATGGCACGATCGTGCTGGTGGGCGCGCTCGTCACCGTCGTCGGCATCTTCCGCTTCGCGCTCGAGCACCACCGGACCCCCGCGCACGCGCACCAGATCGGCGGCCTCGGCCTCGACCATCGGAAGGTCGCGATGTGGGTGTTTCTCGGCTCCGAGTGCTTCCTCTTCGGCACCCTGATCGCGACGTACCTCGCCTACAGGGGAAAGAGCGTGGTCGGCCCCGAACCCCACGAGATCCTCAACATCCCGCTGACGACGATCTCGACCTTCGACCTCCTGATGTCGAGCCTGCTCATGGTGCTCGCGCTGGCGGCCGTCGAGCGGGACGACCGGCGCCAGGCCCGCCTCTGGCTCTTCGGCACGGCGTTCTTCGGGCTGATCTTCCTCGGATTCCAGGCGTGGGAGTTCACGCAGTTCGTGGGGGAAGGGCTGACCCTCCAGCGGAACCTGTTCGGCTCGACCTTCTTCGTGCTGACGGGCTTCCACGGGGGACACGTGACGGTCGGCGTGGTCTGGCTCCTCTCGCTCTGGCTCCTCGACCTCCGCGGCCGCCTCGGCGCCACCGACGCGGTCAAGGTGGAGGTGGCGGGTCTCTACTGGCACTTCGTCGACGTCGTGTGGATCGTGATCTTCACGCTCGTCTACCTGATCCCGTGAGGGCCGAACCGGTGAGGCCTGCAGGCATGAATAACCGCACCGGCGCCCACGCCACCGTGTGGACCTACCTCAAGGTGGCGCTCGTGCTCACCGGCGTGACGATCCTGGAGGTCGGTTCGATCTACATCCGGCAGCTCACGCCGATCATCGTGCCGCTCCTGCTCGTGATGTCCGCCGCGAAGTTCGCGCTGGTCGTCCTCTTCTTCATGCACCTCCGCTACGACTCCCGGGTCCTCACGCTCCTCTTCTGCGGCCCGCTCCTCCTCGCGTCGTCCATCGCGATCGCGCTCATGACGCTGACGGGCGCCTTCCTCGTGTTCGGCCGATGACTGGAGGCAAAGGTGGTTGACGGACAGAACCACGCCGTGCCCACGGCACGCCACCCACGGATTGCGCCGGCCCCGCGGCCCCCGCTACAAAGATAGCCGTGCACGCCTCGCCCGCGCCGCCGCCGTTCGCCTGGACCTCGGGCGAGGTCCACGCCGACGTCCTGCTGGGCGCCGGCGTCCTCGCGGCGGCGTACGCCCTCGCCTGGGCGCGAGGCCCGCGCGCGGGCGCGACGCGGCCCGTCGCGTTCCTCGCCGGCCTCGGCGCCCTGCTCGCGGCGCTCAACGGGCCGCTCCACGACCTCAGCGATTACTACCTCTTCAGCGCCCACATGGTGCAGCACCTCGTGCTGACCCTCGTCGTCGCCCCGTTGCTCCTCGCCGGCACCCCCGGGTGGATGCTCGACCGACTGCTCGCCCCGCTGCTCCGGCGGCCGCTCGGGAGGGGCGCCGTCCGACTGACGCGACCCGTCCCCGCGCTCGGGCTCTACGCCGCCGCGTTGATCGCGTGGCACCGGCCCGGCCCGTACAACGCGGCCCTCGAGGTCCACGGCTGGCATATCGTCGAGCACCTCGTCTTGCTCGCGACCGCCGTGCTCGCGTGGTGGCCGGTCGCCTCCGCGTCCGCGCTCGCGCCGCGGCTCCATTACGGCGCGCAAATCCTCTACCTCTTCGCCTTCGGGATGCCGATGACGGCGGTCGCGGCGATGATCACCGGCGCCGAGCAGGTCCTCTACCCGTTTTACGCGGCGGCGCCCCGGCTCTTCAGCCTGACACCGCTCGACGACCAGCGTCTGGGTGGGGTCATCATGTGGGTGCCGGCCGGTCTGATCCCACTCCTGGCGTTCACGATCGTGTTCTTCCGCTGGGCCGCCGCCGAGGCCGACGAGGAACCGTCGCCCGCCGAGAAACCTCTGCTATGATCGAGATCCCATGAACATCTGCGTCGTCGGTACCGGGTACGTCGGCCTCGTCACGGGCGCGGTGTTCGCGGACCTCGGCAACGACGTCGTCTGCGTCGACAACGTCGCGGAGAAGATCGCCACCCTCCAGGCGGGCGGCATGCCGATCTACGAGCCCGGGCTCGAGGAGATGGTCGCGCGCAACGTGGCCGACGGCCGGCTCGGGTTCACGACCGACCTCACCGACGCGGTCCGGCGCTCGGTGGTCGTGTTCATTACCGTCGGGACGCCGGCCACGGACACCGGGCAGACCGATCTCGGCGCAGTCGAGGCGGTGGCACGCGAGATCGGCCGGGCGATGGAGCGGTACACGGTCGTCGTCAACAAGTCCACGGTGCCCGTCGGCACCGGCGACCTCGTGCGGGAGGTCATCGAGCGTCACCAGTCGCGGCCCGTGCCGTTCGACGTCGTCTCGAACCCCGAGTTCCTGCGCGAGGGTTGCGCCATCGAGGACACGCTCCGGCCGGACCGCATCGTGATCGGCGCGCCGACCCAGCAGGTCGCGATGACCCTGCTCGAGCTCTACGCGCCGCTCGAGCGCCCGATGATCATCACCGACGTGCCCTCGGCCGAGATGATCAAGTACGCATCCAACGCGTTCCTCGCGACGAAGATCTCGTTCGTCAACGTGATCGCGAACATCTGCGAGCTCGCGGGCGCCGACATCACCCAGGTCGTGAAGGGCATGGGGCTCGATCCCCGCATCGGACCCGCGTTCCTGCAGGCCGGGCTCGGCTACGGCGGCAGCTGCTTTCCGAAGGACACCGACTCGCTCGTCCACACGGCTGCGGCGCTCGGCGTGGACTTCGTCCTGCTCCGGGCCGCGGTCGAGACCAACGCGGAGCGGGCCGGCCACTTCGTGCGCATGATCGAGAAGGCGCTCGCCCCGCTGGACGACAAGCGCATCGCGGTCCTGGGCCTCGCCTTCAAGGCGAACACGGACGACATGCGCGAGGCGAAGTCGATCGAGGTCGGCAGGCACCTGGTCGAGCTCGGCGCCCAGATCCGCGCGTACGACCCCGTCGCGATGGACAACGCCCGACGCGTGCTGCCCGCGAGCGTCGTCTATTGCGACTCACCGTACGCCGCCGCCGCCGACGCCGACGCGGTCGCCCTCATCACCGAGTGGAACGAGTTCAAGTTCCTCAACCTCGAGCGGCTCCGCGCGGTCATGCGTCGGCCGGTCGTCTTCGACGGCCGAAACCTCTGGGAGCCCGAGCGAATGCGGCGCTTGGGCTTCGAGTACCACTCGATCGGCCGCAGGCCCGTGCTGCCTGCCTGACGCCCGCGATGCGGGCGCTGGTCACGGGTGGCGCGGGTTTCATCGGCTCCCACCTCTGCGAGTTCCTCCTGGACCAGGGCTGGGAGGTCGTCTGCATGGACAACTTCGTCACCGGGTCTCCGGAGAACGTCGCGCCCCTCCAGGCGCGGCCCGGGTTCCGCCTGGTGCGCCACAACGTGACCGAGTACCTCCGGGTGGACGGCCCTCTCGACTGGGTGCTGCACCTGGCGAGCCCCGCCTCCCCGCGCGACTACCTCGAGCTGCCGATCCAGACGCTCAAGGTCGGCGCGCTCGGCACGCACAACGCGCTCGGCCTGGCCAAGGCCAAGGATGCCCGGTGCCTGCTCGCCTCGACGTCCGAGGTCTACGGTGACCCGCTCATTCATCCGCAACGCGAGGACTACTGGGGCAACGTGAACCCGGTCGGGCCACGCGGCGTCTACGACGAAGCGAAGCGCTTCGCCGAGGCGATCACGATGGCCTACCACCGCTTCCACGGCGTGGACACGCGGATCGCCCGCATCTTCAACTGCTTCGGTCCGCGGATGAGGATCGACGACGGGCGCGCGATCCCCGCGTTCATTTCGCAGGCGCTCGCCGGCCGGCCGTTGACCGTCTTCGGTGACGGTTCGCAGACGCGCTCGTTCCAGTACATCTCCGATCTGATCGACGGTCTGTGGCGCCTCGTGCGGGCGCCCGTGACCGATCCGGTCAACCTCGGCAACCCGCAGGAGATGACGCTGCTCGAGCTCGCCAAGCGCATCCTCCGCCTCACCGGGGCGCGGAGCGAGATCGTCTTCCGTCCGCTCCCGACGGACGATCCGAAGGTCCGTCAGCCGGACATCGGCCGGGCCCGCGCGCTCCTCGCCTGGGAGCCCCGCGTGGACGTCGACGAGGGGTTGCGCTTGACCATCGACTGGTTCCGGCAGAGGCTCCGCGGGTGAGAGTCCTCGTGACGGGCGGCGCGGGCTTCATCGGCTCGCACGTGGTGGACCGGCTGCTGGCCGACCGCCATGCGGTCGTCGCCCTCGACAACCTCTCGACCGGTCGACGCGAGCGCGTCAACCCGGCGGCGCGCCTCCTCGTCTGCGACCTCCGGAGCGCGCGGCTCGACGACGCGCTGGCGACCGCGCGACCGGACGCCGTCGTCCACCTGGCCGCCCAGGCGTCCGTCCCACGCTCGGTCGCCGACCCGCGTTTCGACGCGAGCGTCAACGTGTTCGGCACGCTCGGCCTCCTCGACGCCGCCCGGCGCGCCGCGGTCGGGCGCGTCGTCTACGTCTCGACCGGCGGTGCCGTGTACGGCGACACCGACGTGCTGCCGACCCCCGAGGACCATCCGACGCAGCCCGCCTCACCGTACGGCGTGTCGAAGCTCGCCGGGGAGCGCTACCTCGAGTGTTGGGCGGGGCTCACGGGGACGCCGACCCTGACGCTCCGCCTCGCGAACATCTACGGCCCGCGCCAGGATCCCTCCGGCGAGGCCGGCGTCGTCGCGATCTTCACCTCGCGGCTCCTCGCCGGCGTCGAGTGCGTCGTCAACGGCGACGGCGAGCAGACGCGGGACTACGTCTACGTCGGGGACGTGGCCGACGCGGTGGCGCGCGCCCTGGCGCACCCGGACGCCACGGGGGTGGTCAACATCGGCACCGGCGTCGCGACCTCGGTGAACGACCTCTACGCGCGGCTCGCGCGCCTCGCCCGCGTGACCCGCCCGGCGCGCCACGGGCCGGCGAGGCCCGGGGAGCAGCGGAAGAGCGTGCTCGACGCGGCGCGCGCGAAGGCCCTTCTCGACTGGGCGGCCGCGACGCCGCTCGACGCCGGGCTCGCGACGACGCTCGAATACTTCAGCGAACGGAGCCACACGACCCTCCAGCAGGCCACCCACGGTGGCCGCGGCCTCACGGACCCCGCTACAAAGGAGACCCGCCCATGATCGACGACGAGCTGAAGGCGATCCTGGTCTGCCCAGCGTGCAAGGGCGATCTGCTCTTCGAGGAGACGCGTATCATCTGTCCCGCCTGCCGCAAGGCCTACCCGATCCGGGACGGGATCCCGGTCATGCTGATCAACGAGGCCACGGCCTGGTCGCCGGGACGGTAGTGGCGGGCGAGCGACCGGCTCAGGCGGTGATTCTGGCCGGCGGACAGGGGACGCGTCTGCGCCCCCTCACGCTCGCGCGCGCGAAGCCCGTCGTGCCACTCCTCAACCGTCCCTTCCTCGCCTTCCAGCTCGCCCTGCTGCGCGAGCACGGCGTCACCGACGTCATCCTCGCCTGCTCCTATCGCGTGGACGACGTCCGCGCGGCCCTGGGCGACGCCAGCCAGCTCGGCGTGCGGCTCCGGTACGTTGTCGAGAAGGAGCCCCTCGGGACGGGCGGTGGCGTCAAGAACGCCGCCGACCTCGTGGCGGGCACGGTCTTCGTCCTCAACGGCGACATCCTCACCGACGCCGACCTGACGGCCATGCGGCAATTCCACGAAGCCCGGGGCTCGCGCACCACGATCTTTCTGCAGCCCGTGCCGGACCCGCGGCAGTACGGCCTCGTCGAGACGGACACGAGCGGGCGTCTGCGCCGGTTCCGCGAGAAGCCGGCGGCCGATGCGGAGATCACGAGCAACACGATTAACGCCGGCATCTACCTGATCGACGCACCCCTGCTCGGCCGGATTCCGTCGGAGCGCCCGAGCTCCATCGAACGCGAGTTCTTTCCGGCGTTGATCGCGGACGGGATCCCGTGCTTCGGCTGGTGCCCCACCGCGTACTGGCGCGACATCGGGAACCCGGCAGCGTACAGCGCCGCGCAGATGGATCTGCTCGAGGGTCGGGCGCGCATGCCGCTCCAGCCGCCTGGCGAATGCCGCGAGGGAAGCTGGATCGGCGGCGGCGGCTCCGTGGCCGCCGACGCCCGTCTCGTCCCGCCGTCCGTGGTGGGCGCCCGTGTCGAGCTTCACCGACGCTGTCAGGTCGGTCCGGGTGCCGTCATCGGCGACGGGTCGAAAATCGGCCCGGAGGCGCGGGTGGAGGGCGCCGTCCTCTGGGAGCGGGTCGAGGTCGGCGAGGGCGCCGTCCTGCGCGAGTGCGTGATCGGCGCCGACGTCAAGATCGGCGCCTACGCGCGCCTGGGCCCGGGGATCGTGCTCGAGTCGGGGGCCGTGATTCCCGAGCGCACGACGCTCACCCGCTGACGGCGCCGGCGACGGACGCGCGCGCCCGCGAGCGAGGGAAAGCCGCGTGTTAGACTGAGTCGATGACGCTGTCCCGCATCCGCAACTTCTCGATCGTCGCCCACATCGATCACGGGAAGTCCACGCTGGCCGATCGGCTCCTGGCGCTCACGGGCACGATGGACGCCAAGAAGGCCGTCGACCAGGTGCTCGACTCGATGGATCTCGAGCGCGAGCGGGGCATCACGATCAAGGCCCACACGGTCCGTCTCCTCTACCAGGGGCGCGACGGCCACGAGTACACCCTCAACCTGATCGACACCCCCGGCCACGTGGATTTCTCCTACGAGGTCTCGCGGGCGCTCGCCGCGTGTGAGGGAGCGGTCCTCATCATCGACGCCGCGCAGGGCATCGAGGCCCAGACCCTGGCGAACTTCTACCTCGCGAGCGACGCCAACCTGACGATCGTCCCCGTGATCAACAAGATCGACCTCCCGGCCGCCGACGTCGAGGGCACGCGGGAGGCGATCACGGCGACGCTCGACCTCGACGGCAGCGAGGCGCTCGCCATCTCGGCCAAGCACGGGACGGGCGTGCCCGAGGTGCTGGAGGCGATCGTGACACGCATCCCGGCGCCGGCCGGCGACCCGGACGCGCCCCTCAAGGCGCTCGTCTTCGACTCGTTCTACGACTCGTACCAGGGCGTCGTCGTCTACGTGCGCCTCACGGATGGCCACGTGCGCTCCGGCACGCGGATCCTCTTGATGTCGAACGGCCGCGCGTACGACGTCCAGCAGGTCGGCGTCTTCTCGCCCGACATGCGACCCGTCGAGGAGCTCTCCGCCGGCCAGGTCGGTTATATCATCGCGGGGATCAAGCGGGTGGCCGACGCGAAGGTCGGCGAGACGATCACCGAGGCCGCGCGGCCCACCGCGGCGCCCTTCCCCGGCTACCGGGACGCCAAGCCGATGGTGTTCGCGGGCCTCTATCCGATCGAGGACACGGACTATGAAGCCCTGCGCGACGCCCTCGAAAAGCTTCGCCTCAACGACCCCGCCTTCACGTACGAGCCGGAGACATCTCTCGCCCTGGGCTACGGCTTCCGCTGTGGCTTCCTCGGCTTGCTGCACATGGAGATCGTCCAGGAGCGTCTCGAGCGGGAATTCGACCTCTCGCTGATCATCACGGCCCCGAGCGTCCGGTACCGGATCCAGACCACGGCGGGCGAGGTCCTCGACATCGAGAACCCGTCGAAGCTGCCGACCCCGGACCGGATCGCCGAGATGGAGGAGCCGTACGTCACGTCGTCGGTCTTCGTCCCGACGGAGTTCATGACGGTGATCTACAAGCTCGCCCAGGAGAAGCGCGGCGAGCACAAGGCGCTCGAGTACCACGGCAAGCGCGTCCACATCCGGTTCGACTTCCCCCTGGCGGAGATCGTCGTGGACTTCTACGACAAGCTCAAGTCGATCTCGAAGGGGTACGCGTCGTTCGACTACGAGTTCGCGGACTTCCGCGCCTCGGACCTCGTCAAGCTCGACATCCTCCTCAACGGCGAGCCCGTCGACGCCCTGTCGATCATCGTCCATCGCGACAAGGCGTACGAGAAGGGCAAGGCGCTCGTCGAGAAGCTGCGCGCGGTCATCCCGCGCCAGCTCTTCGAGGTGGCCATCCAGGCCGCGATCGGCAGCCGGGTCATCGCCCGCGAGACCGTGAAGGCGATGGGCAAGAACGTGACCGCGAAGTGCTACGGCGGCGACATCACCCGCAAGCGCAAGCTCCTCGAGCGTCAGAAGGAAGGAAAGAGGCGCATGAAACAGGTCGGTCGCGTCGAAGTTCCGCAAGAGGCCTTCCTCTTGGTGCTGAAGAGCTGAGCATGGACGAGCGCAAGGTCGACCTCGAGCCCCCGAAGATCGGTGTGACCGTGCCGGCGCCGCCCGCTTCCGAGCGGGTCGTCGAGGCCGCGAAGCCCACGCGAAAGTCGGCCCTGCGCGAGTACGTGGAGGCGATCGGGATCGCGATCCTTCTCGCCCTCGTCATCCGGACGCTCGTGGTCCAGGCCTTCACGATCCCGTCCGGCTCGATGATGGACACGCTGCTCGTCGGCGACTACATCCTCGTCAACAAGTTCCTCTACGGTGCCGAGATGCCGTTCACCGCCTGGCACATGCCGGGCCTGCGGAGCCCGCGCCGGGGCGACATCATCGTGTTCAAGTATCCCCAGGACGAGCGGCGAGACTTCATCAAACGGATCATCGGGACGCCCGGCGACCGGATCCAGATCCGCGGCCGCCAGGTGTACGTGAACGGCACGTCGCTCGTCGAGCCCTATACCAAGTTCGCCGACGCCGGGCGCTCGACGCAGGACGCCTACTGCGGCTACGCCTACGGCTGCGAGCCAACGCTCGTGCCGCCCGATTCTTACTTCGTCATGGGAGACAACCGCGACAACTCTCAGGACAGTCGCTACTGGGGGTTCGTCAGGCGCGACAAGATCAAGGGCAAGGCGTTCCTGATTTACTGGTCCTGGGACGGCGACCGTTACTGGCTCCGCTGGTGGCGGCTGGCACGCTACATCCCTTGACTCTTGTAGCGGGGTCCGCGAGGACGGTTCCAGCCGAGGGTGGCCTGGCCCAGGTGCGACCCGGCTCCGTTGTAGCGGGGTCCGCGAGGACGGTTGCAGCCGAGGGGGGCCTGCCGGAGGAGCGGCGTGGCTCCGTGCTGGCGGACAACCCACCGGCGTCGGATTCGCTCGGGTTCTACATCCACGTGCCGTTCTGTGCCCAGCGCTGCCACTACTGCAGCTTCAACACGGCGCCCCTCGACGCGACCGCGATGACGCGCTACCTCGCCGCCGTCGGGTGCGAGCTCGACCTGCTCGGCGCGCTCGCGTGGGCCCCGCGGGTGCGGGTCGAGACCGTCTTCTTCGGTGGCGGGACGCCCTCGCTCCTCGACCCCGCGGCCCTGGCGGCAATCCTCGCGCGTCTCCGGCGTCGCTTTGCCGTCGCCCCGGGCGCGGAGATCACCGTCGAGGGCAACCCCGAGAGCGTGACGCGCGAGAAGCTCCACGCGTACCGCGCGGCCGGGGTGAACCGCCTGAGCCTCGGCGTCCAGTCGCTCGACGACGCGATCCTTCGACGGCTCGGTCGACTCCACGACGGGCGGGGCGCGCGACGGGCCTTCGAGGCGGCACGCGACGCCGGCATCGCCAACGTCAGCGTGGATCTGATGTACGGCCTCCCCGGGCTCGACCCCGAGGGTTGGAGCCGCACCGTCGACGCGGTCCTCGACTGGCAGCCCGACCATCTCTCCGCCTACGGCCTCACGCTGGACGCGGGGAGCCTGTGGGGCGCCGCCGGAGTCGCCGGTCTGCCGCCCGAAGAGACGGTGGTGGCGCAGTACTGGCGGCTCGCGCGGGCGGCGGCGGAGCGCGGCTTCGAGCACTACGAGATCTCGAACTACGCGCGGCCCGGCTTCCGCTCGCGCCACAACCAAATCTACTGGCGCGCGGCGGAGTACCTCGCCGCCGGGCCGGGCGCGTGCGGCTTCGTCGGTCGCGTCCGCTACGCGAACGTGCGGGCCACGCCCCGCTACGCGGTGACGCTCGAGGAGGGTCGGCTGCCGCTCGATACGTTCGAGGAGCTCACACCGCGCCAGCGCCTCGCCGAGCGGCTCATCCTCGGGCTCCGGACCGCCGATGGCGTGCCGGCGGCGTGGCTCGGGGCGCGGCTTCTCTGTAGCGGGGGCCCCGAGCCCGGTTCCAGCCGTGGGTGGCCTGCTGGAGGAGCGGCGTGGCTCCGTGACGCCGAGCCGCTCCGCCGCACGATCGACGCCTGGCGTGGCGAGCGACTCCTGGCCGACGCCGGCGACCGTGTGCGGCTCACCGAGGCGGGCTTCCTCGTCTCGGATGCGCTGTTCGTCGAATTGCTATAATCGACGCCGATGGATGCCCGTCATCGCGACGTCCTGATCGCGATCATCCGCGAGTACGTCGACTCGGCGGATCCCGTCGGTTCGCGCGTCTTGGCCAGGCGGCACTTCCCACAGCTCTCCCCCGCGACGATCCGTAACGTGATGGCCGATCTCGAGGAAATGGGCTACCTCGCCCAGCCGCACACGAGTGCCGGGCGGGTGCCGACGGACAAGGCGTACCGGTTCTACGTGAACTCGTTCCCCCCGCCGCAGGCGGCGGAGGCGCCGCCCATGACCGGGACCTTGCCCACGCGACGCTCGGGCATCGACCCGTTCATGGAGCGCACGTCGTCACACCTGTCGGTCGCGACGAAGCTGACGGGCCTCCTGCTGGCGCCGCCGCTCAAGAACACGACCCTTGCCCGCGTGGAGCTGATCCCCCTCGAGGACGACCGCGCGCTCGCGGTCCTCGTGACCGACGCCGGCTGGATCACGGCCCGCGCGGTCACGCTCGAGCCGCCCCTCGCCGCCGACGAGGTACGCTCGATCGGGCGCGAGCTCTCCCGGCAGTTCGCCGGGAGGACGGTGGAGCAGATCGTCGACATGGAGTCGGCGCCGAGCGACCCGCTCGACACGCTGCACACCCGCGCACGCGCCGTCACCGAGCAGATCGTCGCGCTGCTGAAGGGGCGCACGCTGTACGTGAGCGGCACCATCAACATGCTCGACCACCCCGAGTTCTGGGACATCGAGACGACGCGCGACCTGCTGCGCACGTTCGAGCAGAAGGAGCGCCTCACCGACCTCATGACCACGCTCGCCGAGGGCGAGGGGCTGCGCGTCACGATCGGCGAGGAGAACCCGTACGCCGAGATGCGTGAGTGCACGCTGATCACCTCGACGTACCTCTACCGCGACCAGGTCGTCGGGATCCTCGGCGTCGTCGGCCCTCGGCGCCTGCCCTACCCCGACGTCATCTCCATCGTCAACGAGACCGCGCGCCACGTGACCGAAGCGCTCTCGCGCGTCCGCCAGGATCTCTACCTGCCGTCGTAACACGGGACGAGGCCGGGGCGGGGTTCGCGGCTTCGAAAACGACACTCGCCGCCGAACCCCGCCCCGGCCCGGCCCCGATGCTCGGCGGCTGCTATAATTCAATCATGGTGGACGATTCTTCGATGCAGGAAGCCATGACTCCAGGGGGCGCGCGGTCGGCGGAGGCCTCCCAGGCTCCCCCGTCCGAGGTCGAGGAGCTCCGACGCCAGCTCGACGAAAAGCACGACCGCCTGCTCCGCGCGCTCGCGGACGCCGAGAACACGCGGCGGCGCGCCCAGCGCGAGCGCGAAGAGTTCGCCAAGTACGCGACCGAGTCGCTGCTCCGTGACCTGATCCCGGTCCTCGACAACCTCGACCGGGCCCTCGAGGCCGCGCGGGCCGCGTCCACCGCGGCGAATCTCGTCGAGGGCGTCGAGCTCACCCAGCGCGAGCTGCTGAAGGTGCTCGAGCGGGCGGGGGTCACGCGCTACTCCGCGGTCGGACAGGCCTTCGATCCGACGCGGCACGAGGCGATCGCGCGCGTGGTGAGCGTCGCGGCCGCGCCCAACACCGTCGTGAGCGAGCAGCTGCCCGGCTACCTGCTGCACGACCGCGTGCTCCGCCCCGCGCTCGTCGTGGTCGCCGTGGCGCCCGACGCGGACGCCTGAGCCCGTGCCGCGCGACTACTACGAGATCCTTGGAGTCTCCCGCAGCGCGACCGACGCGGAGCTGAAGAAGGCGTACCGGCAGCTCGCGATGCAGTGCCACCCCGACCGCAACCCGGCGGACAAACGCGCCGAGGAGCGCTTCAAGGAAGTCAGCGAGGCGTACGCGGTCCTGTCCGACCCCGAGAAGCGCGCGCACTTCGACCGGTTCGGCACGGTCGGTCCGGGCGGGGGCTTCACGGACACGGGCTTCGGCACGCTGTTCGAAGACATCTTCGAGAACTTCTTCTCGGGTGGGGCGGGCGGGAGCCGCCGCTCCCGCGCCGCCCGCGGCGAGGACCTCCAGTACGAGCTCAAGATCGCGCTCGAGGAGGCGGCGGCCGGCGTCGAGACGAAGATCCAGATCCCGCGGCTCGAGTCGTGCGACGCGTGCGGCGGAACCGGCGTCGAGCCGGGCAGCCGCCTCGAGATGTGCGACCTCTGCCGCGGCCGCGGCGAGGTCCGGCGCACGCACGGCTTCCTCACCGTCGCGCAGCCCTGCTCCAAGTGTCAGGGCGCGGGCCAGCTGAACCGGCACCCCTGCGCGCGGTGCCGGGGCGAGGGGCGCCAGCGCTCCGAGCGCCTCCTGTCCGTGAAGATCCCGGCGGGTATCGAGGACGGGATGCAGCTCCGGCTGAGCGGCGAGGGCTCCGGAGGCGTCAACGGCGGGCCGCCGGGCGACCTCTACGTTCTCGTGCGAATCCGCGAGCACGAGATTTTCGTGCGCGAGGGCGCCGACCTCTACTGCGATCTGCCCGTCGGCTTCGCCCAGCTCACGCTGGGCGCCGAGGTCCAGGTGCCGGTGCTCAACGGCACGGCGGAGCTCCGAATTCCGCCCGGCAGTCAGCCCAACCAGATCCTCAAGCTCAAGGGCAAGGGCCTGCCCCGCCTCCGCCAGCGCGGCCACGGCGACCATGGCTACCGGCTCATCCTCGAGGTGCCGCAGAAGCTCAACGCGAAGCAGCGCGAGGCGCTGCTGGCCTACGAGGCCGCGTCGAGGGGCGAGCACGGACCACTGGCGCAAGCGTTCCTCGAACGCATGAAGAAGCTCTTCGGCTGAGCCGATGTCGTCCTCCCGCTACTGGGAGCTCACCGTCGAGGTTCCCGAGGAGACGTCCGAGGGCTTGACGAACCTCGTCTGGGAGCTGGGAGCGCTCGGCGTCGTCGAGGAGGAGACGCCCGGCCGTCGACCGAGGCTTCGCGCCTTCTTCCCGAAGACCCTCTTCGCCCGCGCCCTCGAGGAGAGCGTCCGCGAGTACCTCGCCGGGCTCTCCGCGCTCGGCTTTCCCAAGGCCGGCGAGCCGAGCGTTGTCGCGCTCGCGAGCGAGGACTGGGCGGAGGCCTGGCGCGCCCACTTCCGGCCGCTGCCCGTCGGCAAACGCCTGTTGATCGCGCCGCCCTGGGACCAGCCGCCCGCGAACGGGCGCCTCGTGATCGCGATCGAGCCCGGCCGCGCCTTCGGCACCGGACAGCATCCGAGCACGCTCGGGTGCCTCGAGCGGCTGGAGTCGCTGATCGCCCGGACGGCGCCGCGCCGGCTGATCGACCTCGGGACCGGCTCGGGCGTGCTCGCGATCGCCGCCGCGCGGCTCGGCGTCGGTCAGGTCCTCGCGGTCGACGACGACCCCGACGCCGTCGCCTCCGCGATGGCGAACGCGGCCCGCAACCGGGTCTGCGATCGCGTGCGCTGTGTCCTCGGCGACGCGGGCGCGCTCGACGAGTCGGCGGCGCCGTTCGTCGTGGCCAATCTCCTGACCGCCGCGCACCTCAGGCTGGCGCCGCGCTACGCCCGCTACGTCGCCCCCGGAGGCGCCCTCCTGCTCGGCGGCATCCTCGACGCGGAGGCGGTCGGCCTCGAGGCCGCGCTCGGCGGCCACGGCTTCGCTCCGCGCGCGTCGATCTCGGCAGAGGGTTGGACCACCCTCGAGCTCGTCCGTGCGCCGCTTCACGATCGCGCCTGACCGGATCCACGACGGCCGCGTCCTCTTCGATCGGGACGAGTCACGCCACCTCGCGCGCGTGCTGCGTCTCAAGGCGGGCGACACGGTGATCGCCGCCGACGGCGCCGGCCGTGATTTCACGGTGCGCCTCGAGGACGTCGGCGAGACCGTCACGGGCACCGTGCTCGGTGTCGCGCGGACCGACGCCGAGTCGCCGCTCCGGGCCACGCTCATCCAGTCGGTCCCGAAGGGCGACAAGATGGAGGCGATCGTGCGCGCGGCCACCGAGCTTGGCGTGGCGCGCATCGTGCCGGTCACCACGGAGCGGACGGTCGTCACGCTCGAGCCGAGCCGCTGGCGCGAGCGCGCGCGGCGCTGGCAGCGGGTGGCCAAGGAAGCGGCGAAGCAGTGCGGCCGCGCCGTCATTCCCCCCGTCGACGTGGCGCGTCCGCTCGCCGAGTTCCTGGCGCTCGACGAGCCCGCTGACCTTCGGCTCTGCCTGTGGCCACGCGCGGCAGCCCAAGGGGAGGGCGGGGGGGAAGCCGCGGCGGCGCAGGGGCAGGGTGGGGGGCAGGCTCTTCCGTTCGGAACGACACTCACTCAGAGCCTGCCCCCCACCCTGCCCGTGGGCGCGCACGTGCATCTTCTGATCGGTCCGGAGGGCGGACTATCGCGCCGGGAGGTCGAGACCGCGGAGGCCCACGGCTTCAGGGTCGTCGGCGTCGGGCCGCGTATTCTGAGGTCGGAAACCGCCGGCCCCGCGATCCTCGCCGTCCTCCAGAGCCGATTCGGGGGCCTGCAATGACCGACGACGCGACGGGCATTGGGGGAACGGAGCCACGCCGTACCCACGACACGCCACCCACGGAGTGCACCGGCCTCGCGGCCCCCGCTCCAACAACCACCGCGGGCTGGGAGCAGTTCGACGTGGACGCCGACGTGGGCGTGCGCGCGTGGGGTCCGACGCGGACGGAGGCCTTCGCCCAGGCGGCGCTCGGCGTCTTCGCGCTGATCGTCTCGCCCGACGAGGTCGACGAGCGCGAGCACCGTGAGGTCCGCGCGCAGGCCGACTCGCCCGAGAGCCTGCTCGTCAACTGGATCAACGAGTGCCTCTACGTGCACGAGATCGAGGGCTTCGTCGCCCGCCGCATCACGGTCCTCTCGGCAAGCGACACGCTCGCCCACGGCGTCCTCCACGGTGAGCCGTTCGACACTGGTCGCCACCGGCCGGGGACCGTCGTCAAGGCCGTCACCCTTCACCAGGCGAGCGTCGTGGAGCGAGACGGGCGCCATCAGGTGAGCGTGATCGTCGACGTCTGAGTACCTCGCGCGTGTCTCCCATGCGAGACACCGGCGAGCCACTCGCGTGTCATCGATGCCACCGCGGAGGCACGGCGGTCGCCCCAGACAGGCACAGAAGGTGTTAGGCGGCAGCCATTTACCGATTTTCGGAACGCGTGGCATCGGGGTTGCTCATCCTGCGCCGGGCTTATGCGCCAATCCACGATCAAAAGGCCGGTCACGCTGGAGGGGGTCGGCCTTCACTCAGGCAAGCAAGCGAAGGTCACCCTGTCTCCGGCGCCCGAGGACACTGGCATCGTGTTCCGGGCCGGTGACGACCGGATCACCGCCGCCCCTGAAAGCGTCGTCAACTCACACTACGCCACGACCATCGGGAAGAACGGCACGCGGGTCGGGACCGTCGAGCACCTGATGGCGGCGGCGGCCGGGCTCGGCATCGACAACCTCGAGGTCCGGGTGGACGGGCCGGAGATCCCCGCGATGGACGGCAGCGCGAAGCCTTTCGTTGCCGTGCTCGCCGCCGCCGGGCGGAACCAGCAGTCGGCGCGCCGACGGCCGCTCACCCTCCCCGGCCCCGTCCGCGTCGGGAACGACGGACGCTGGATCCACATCTTCCCCGCGCCGGCCTTCCGCATCAGCTACACGCTCGACGTGGATCACCCGGCGATCGGCACGCAGGTCCTGTCCTGGGCGCCCTCCACGGAGCGCTCCTTCGTCGACGACGTCGCGCCGGCGCGCACGTACGGGTTCCTCAAGGACCTCGGCATTCTGCGGAAGAACGGGCTCGCGCGCGGCGGCTCGCTCGACAACGCGGTCGTGCTCGCGAAGGGCGGCCCGCTGAACGGCCTGCGCTATCGCGACGAGTTCGTCCGGCACAAGATCCTCGACCTCATCGGCGACCTGGCGCTCCTGGGTCGCCCGATCCTCGCGCACGTCGTCGCGCGCAACGGGGGCCACACGCTCAACGTCGAGCTCGTGCGCGCGATCCAGCACATCCTCGGCATCGCGCGGCGGCCCGCCGGCGCCGCCCTCAGCGTCCTGCCGCGGGTCCCCGCCCCCGGCCTCGCCGCTATCTGAGCGGCGGGCCCGTTCGACCTCCCACGCTATAATGCTCTGTCCAGCGTATGCGTGCTACCTGTGTGAAGCGCTCGCTCCTCGCAGCGGCGTTGGCGCTGGGGGTCACGGCGCCCGCGCGCGCCGAGCTGCGCATCAGCGACCTCGACGTCTTCCTCAACGACCACGAGGTGACGGTGCACGTCGTGTTGTTCGGCGCCATCCCCGACGCCTTCCAGGAGGGGATCCAGGGCGGGATCCCGACGCACGTCCGGTTCACCGTCGAGCTCTGGCAGTACAAGCGCTACTGGCCCGACCAGCGGCTGACGACGAAGCTGGTCGAGCGCTCCCTCGCCTACAACGTCGTGACCAAGGAGTTCCGGGTCGCGTCCCTCAAGGGTGAGGCGCGGCCCGTCCACATCACGCGGGACGTCCGCGACGCCCAGCGCGTCCTGTCCGAGCTCCGCGGACTCAAAATGACGCCCGCCAGCACCCTCGACCCCAGCGCGGTGATCTACATTCGGGTCAGCGCCGAGGCGGCGCTCAACGGCGAGAACACGTTCTTCGCGCGGATGGCCGGGACGGCCGAGCAGACCTTCCGCCAGTCCGCCTACCGCACGATCCAACGGGTACAGTAATGCCGCTGCTCAGCGACGCGACCCGGCGCAAGCGCAACCTCCTGATCATCGCGGGGTTCCTGTTCCTCATCGGCGTGGCGAACTTCGTGGACACCGACGTCTACGCGCCCGATCTGCCAATCGCCTCCAACATCACGATCTTCGCCCTGCTCAACCTCAACCTGATCGTCCTGCTGCTGCTGGTCATGCTGCTGTTTCGGAACCTGGTCAAGCTCTGGTTCGAGCGGCGGCAGAACGTCATCGGCGCGAAGTTCAAGACCAAGCTCGTGCTCGCCTTTCTGTCGCTCTCACTCGCGCCGGCGATCCTGATCTTCCTCATCGCGTCGAACTTCATCAACAAGTCGATCGAGGGGTGGTTCAAGCCGCAGGTGGAGCGCCCGCTCGACCAGGCGCTGGGGGTGGCGCAGACGTACTACAACAACCTCGAGCGGACCGCGCTCCGACACGCGCAGCACATCGGCCGCGTGATCGACCGCGAGGGCCTCCTCCGCGCGGACCGGCGCGGAGCGCTCGCCGCGTACCTGGTCGAGCAGCAGGAGCAGCTCGGGATCAGCGCGATCACCGTCTTCAACACGCAGGGCCGGGAGTTCGTGCACGTGAAGGACCCGGTGCTCGGCGACGTTCCGACCGGCGACGTGAACGAGAGCCAGCTCAAGCACGGGCTCGCCGGCCAGGAGGTGACGACCGTCCGCGAGCTCCAGTCCGGGGACCTCATCGAGGCCTTCATGCCGATCTGGTCGTCGCACGGCGACCCCCCGCTCCGCGTCATCGGCGTCGTCGTGGTTGCCACGCACGTCGCCGAGCGCCTCGAGGCGCGGGTGCGCGGGATCTCGCAGGCGTTCCAGGAGTACAAGCAGCTCAAGCTCCTGAAGACGCCGATCAAGGGTATCTACATCCTCCTGTTCCTCCTGATGACGCTGATCGTGGTCTTCTCGTTCGCCTGGTTCGGGCTCTACCTGGCGCGTGGGATCACGGGCCCGATCGCCGAGCTCGCCGAGGGCACGCGTGAGGTCGCGGCCGGCAACCTCAGCTACAAGGTCCAGGCGCGCGCCGACGACGAGCTGGGCGCGCTCGTGGCGTCGTTCAACCGGATGACCGACGACCTCGGCGAATCCAACCGCCGGCTGGAGGAGGCGTACCTCGACCTCTCCGACAAGCACACGGAGCTCGAGGATCGCCGCCGCTACATCGAGACCGTGCTCGAGACGCTCTCGAGCGGCGTCGTCTCGTTCGACCCGCTCGGACGGCTCACGACCATCAACCGGGCCGCGGCGAAGATGTTTGGCGTGAGCGAGGCGGCCGTCGGCCAGCTCCTCGAAGAGGTCTTTGCCGGTCCCGACGTCACGGACGTGGTGGCGCTCGTTCACCGGACGCGGCGGCCGAAGGCCGGCGCCGTCGAGCAGGAGCTCCACCTGCGGCGCGGCGGCGCGTCCCTCTCGCTGCTCGCCGCGGCGACTGCGCTGCGCGGGCCCGAGGGCGAGTACGCCGGCGCGGTCGTCGTCTTCGAAGACCTCACCGAGCTCATCAAGGCGCAGCGCGTGGCGGCGTGGCGGGAGGTGGCGCAGCGGATCGCGCACGAGATCAAGAATCCGCTGACGCCCATCCAGCTCTCCGCTCAGCGGCTGCGACGGCGGCTCGCACGGGACACGCGCGAAGACGCGCAGCTCGTGGCGGAGTGCACCGGCACGATCATCCAGGAGGTCGACGGCCTGCGGCGCCTGGTGGACGAGTTCTCGCGCTTCGCCCGTATGCCCGTCCTGGTCCCCCGGCCCACCGATCTCCGGCCGCTCGTCGAGTCCGTGGTGGCGCTCTACCGCGAGGCGCACCCGGCACTCACGCTGGCCACGCGGCACGCGGAGAACCTGCCGCCCGTCGAGGTGGACCCCGACCGCATCAAGCGAGCGGTGCTGAATCTGGTCGACAACGCCGTCGAGGCGGTGGGCAGCACGGGCGAGGTCGTCGTCGAGACCACGCTGGTCGCCGAGAACGGTCACGCCCGGATCATCGTGACGGACACCGGGCCCGGCATCAGCCCCGACGACAAGGAGAAGCTCTTTTTGCCCTACTTCTCGACCAAGGCCGCGGGCATGGGGCTCGGGCTGCCGATCGTCTGGGAGATCGTCACCGAGCACGGCGGCACGATCCACGTCGAGGACAACGAGCCGCGCGGCAGTCGGTTCATCATCGAGGTGCCCGTGTCGCGCACCCCCACGCCGGTCGAGGCCTAGCGCGTGCCCGGCGAGCATATTTTGATCGTCGACGACGAACCCGCGATCCAGGCGGCGCTGCGCGGCGTGCTGGAGGACGAGGGCTACCGCGTCACCGCCGTCGGCAGCGGCGCCGACGCGCTCCGGCTCGTCACCGACGAGCCGCCCGATCTCACCTTTCTCGACATCTGGATGGAGCGCATGGACGGCCTCGAGACGCTCGCCGAGATCAAGCGCCTCCGCCCCGAGACGATCGTCGTGATGATCTCCGGGCACGGCACGATCGAGACCGCGGTGAAGGCCACCAAGCTCGGCGCCTACGACTTCATCGAGAAGCCGCTCTCCCTCGAGAAGACGCTGCTCACCGTCACGCGGGCGCTCGAGCACGCGCGGCTCGCCCGCGAGAACGCGGCGCTCCGCGAGAGCCTCGCCGAGCACACCGCGATCATCGGCGAGAGCGAGGCGGTCCGCCGCCTCCGTGAGCAGATCGCCACCGCCGCCCCGACGACCGGCCGGGTGCTGATCCGCGGCGAGAACGGCAGTGGCAAGGAGCTGGTCGCACGCGCCGTCCACGCCCGGTCGGCGCGGCGCGAGCAGCCGTTCGTCGAGGTCAACTGCGCCGCGATCCCGGACGAGCTGATCGAGTCCGAGCTCTTCGGCCACGAGAAGGGCGCGTTCACGGGCGCGCTGGCGCGCCGTCGCGGGAAGTTCGAGCTCGCCGACCACGGCACGCTCTTCCTCGACGAGATCGGTGACATGAGCCTCAAGACGCAGACGAAGGTGCTCCGGGCGCTCGAGGAGCAGGCGTTCGAGCGCGTCGGAGGTAAAGACACCCTCCGGGTGGACGTGCGCGTGATCGCGGCGTCCAACCGCGATCTCGAGACGTTGATCCGCGAGGGCCGCTTCCGCGAAGACCTCTACTACCGTCTCAACGTCATCCCGATCGAGGTCCCCGCCCTGCGTGACCGCAAGGACGACATCCCGTTGCTCGTGGACCACTTCGTCGCGCTCTTCTGCGGCGAGAACGGCAAGCGCCCCAAGACCGTCTCGGGCGAGGCGCTCGGCTACTTCGTCGCCTACGACTGGCCCGGAAACGTCCGCGAGCTTCGCAACATGGTGGAGCGCCTCGTGATCATGACCCCCGGCGACGTGATCGGAGCCGACGACCTGCCGGCGCCGCTCCGCCCGCGGGCCGCCGCGTCCGTCGGCGAAGCGGGCGAACGGTCGCTCAGGGACGCGCGGGAGAACTTCGAGCGGGCGTACATCCTCGCGGAGCTCAAGGTCAACGACTGGAACGTGACGCGGACCGCCGAGCGGCTCGGCATCGAGCGGAGCCACCTCTACCGGAAGCTCAAGGCCTACAACCTCACCCCGCCCAGCCGGGAGTCCTGAGCGCGCCGCGCGTCGATGCGACGGCGAGACCGCCGCGCCGAGCCGCTCGCGTGAAGATCGCGACGTGGAATGTGAACTCGATCCGCACGCGGCTGCCACGCCTCCTCGCGTGGCTCGAGCGGCGGCGGCCCGACGTCGTATGCCTCCAGGAGACGAAGGTCACCGACGACCAGTTCCCGTTCGGCGAGCTCGAGGGGCTCGGCTACACGGCGCTGGTCGCCGGTCAGCAGACCTACAACGGCGTGGCGATCCTCGCGCGCGCGGGCGCCGAGGCCATCGCGCGCGGGCTTCCAGACGAGGGCGACGACGCCCAGCGGCGCCTCCTGGTGGCGCGGGTCGCCGGCCTCACGGTCCTGAGTGTCTACGGCCCGAACGGCCAGGAGGTCGGCTCGGACAAGTACGCCTACAAGCTCGACTGGTACCGTCGCTTCCGCGCCTTCCTCGAGGCCTCCGCCACGCCCGACGCGGCGGTCGTGCTCTGCGGCGACCTCAACATCGCGCCGGAGGACCGCGACGTCTGGGACCCGGAAAAGTGGCGCGGCCAGATCATGTTCAGCGAGCCCGAGCGCGCGGCGTTCCACGATCTGCTCTCGTGGGGACTCCGGGACTCGCTCAGGCTTCACCGCCAGGAGGGCGGTCTCTTCACGTGGTGGGACTATCGCGCCGGCGCCTTCCACCGCGGCTGGGGGCTCCGGATCGACCATATTCTGGTCACGCCCGCGCTCGCCGCGCGCTGCCGCTCCGTCGAGATCGATCGCGACGAGCGCAAGGGGACGAAGCCCTCCGACCATGCGCCGGTCGTCGCGACGCTGGCGGATTGATGGGCGCGGTCGCGGGCCGCGCCGTCGGGCTCCTGCTCCTCCTCTGGGTCGCGTTCCGGGTTCTCGGCCAGGGCGTGACGCTCGCCCCGGGCGGGCCCGTCACGTTCCTCCACGGCGTGAACCTCGTCTTCCACGAGGCGGGCCACGTGATCTTCGGCTTCTTCGGCCGGTTCGTCGCGGTGCTCGGCGGCTCACTCAACCAGGTGCTCATCCCCGCGGTCTGCGTCATCGCTTTCCTCCACACACGGCAGCGCGCCTCCGCCGCGGTCGCGCTCTTCTGGACGGGGCAGTCGCTCGCCGACGTCGCGGTCTATGCGGCCGACGGCCGCGCGATGGCGCTGCCCCTCCTCGCCGAGGGGCTCATCCACGACTGGAACTACCTCCTCGGCGTGACGGGCCTGCTCCACCGCGCCGAGACGATCGGTCGTCTGATGTTCGGCGCGGGTGCCCTCCTGATGCTGGGCGCCCTCGCGTTCCTGGCGCTCGATCTGCTCCGCGCGTGGGGCAAGGCTTCCGCACCTCGGGTTGACAGCGACGGACCCTCGCGTGTAGAGTGACGGTAGTCAATTCGCGCCTTTCCTTTAAGCGGGCCCCGAGAGGCTCGCAAGGAGAGAAGTTGGCCACTCCCGTACCGCGCTTCCGTGAGAAGGCGCAGGTTCTCGACGACGCGGCGCTCGACCGAGCGCTCACGCGCATCGCCCACGAGATCCTCGAGAAGAATGGCGGCGCGTCGGATGTCGCCTTCGTCGGCCTGCGCACCCGTGGGGTCACGCTGGCGCAACGGCTCGCCGCCAAGATCGCCCAGATCGACGGCGCGGCGCTGCCCGTGGGGACGCTCGACATCACGCTCTACCGCGACGACCTCGGCCTGCGCGGCGCGCCGCTCATTCGCGGGACCGACATCCCGTTCTCGATCAAGAACAAGACCGTCATCCTCGTGGACGACGTCCTCTTCACGGGCCGTACCGTCCGCGCCGCCCTCGACGCCATCATCGACCTCGGGCGGCCCAAGGCGATCCAGCTCGCGATCCTGATCGACCGCGGCCACCGCGAGCTGCCGATCCGCCCCGACTACGTCGGCAAGAACCTCCCGACCTCCAGGCGCGAGAGCGTGGCCGTCCGGCTGCGCGAGCACGACGGCGAAGACCGCGTGGTGATCGAAGAACCCGAGGAGGCCTGAGCATGGGTTGGACGAGGAAACATCTGCTCACGATGCAGGAGCTCGACGCGAGCGAGATCGTCCTCCTGATCGACACCGCGGCCTCCCTCCAGGAGATTGCGACGCGGGAGATCAAGAAGGTGCCGGCGCTCAGGGGCAAGACCATCGTCAACCTCTTCTACGAGCCGTCCACCCGCACGCGCACCTCGTTCGAGATCGCCGGCAAATGGCTCTCGGCTGACGTCATCAACTTCGCGAGCAGTGGCTCGAGCACCACGAAGGGCGAGAGCTTCATCGATACGGCGAAAAATATCGCCGCGATGAGCCCGGACGTCGTCATCGTCCGTCACTCCTCAGCCGGCGCCGCCGCGCTGCTCGCGCGCACGCTCCCGTGCTCGATCGTGAACGCAGGCGATGGCGCCCACGAGCACCCCACGCAAGCCCTCCTCGATCTCCTCACCATCCGCGAGAAGAAGGCACACTTCGACGGGCTGCACGTCGCGATCGTCGGCGACATCGCCCACAGCCGCGTGGCGCGGTCCGACATCCACGGGATGCGCAAGCTCGGCATGACGGTGACGGTGGCGGGGCCGCCGACGCTGATCCCGGCCTTCGTGCAAGAGCTCGGCGTGAAGGTGAGCTACCGGCTCGAGGACGCCATCCGTGACGTCGACGTGATCATGATGCTGCGCCTCCAGCACGAGCGCATGACGAACGGCCTCGTCCCGTCCCTCCGCGAGTACTCGCGCTACTGGGGCCTCACGCTCGAGAAGCTCGCGGTCCACGCGCGCCCGGACGTGTTGATCATGCACCCGGGGCCCGTCAACCGTGGCATCGAGCTGTCGCCCGAGGTCGCCGACGGGCCGTACTCGGTGATCCTGGACCAGGTGGCGAAAGGCGTCGCCGTGCGGATGGGGGTGTTGCTCCTGCTCGCGGGCAGCCGAGGGGAGGCGTCGTGAGCCTCCTCGTCAAGAACGGCCGCGTCATCGACCCGGCGAACAACACCGACGGCGTGCAGGACGTGCTGATCGCTCAGGGCAAGATCGAACGCGTCGGGAAGCGTCTCGAGGCGCCCGTGGGGGCGGAGGTCGTGGACGCCGCGCGCAAGATCGTCTGCCCCGGGTTCATCGACATCCACGTCCACCTGCGCGAGCCGGGCCACGAGTACAAGGAGACCGTCGCGACGGGCACGCGCGCGGCGGCGGCGGGCGGCTTCACGGCGGTCGCGTGCATGGCGAACACGACCCCCGTCAACGACAATCGCGCCGTCACCGACTACATCCTCGCCACCGCGCGCGCGGACGGCGTGGTGCGCGTCCATCCGATCGGCGCGGTCACGCGCGGCCTCCGGGGCGCGGAGCTCGCCGAGCTGGCGGAGCTCGCCGAGGCGGGCTGCGTCGCCTTCTCGGACGACGGCACGTGCGTGATGGACGCGGGTCTCTACCGCCGCGCGATGGAGTACGTCCTCCCCTTCGGCGTGCCCGTCATCAGCCACGCCGAGGACGCGAGCCTCGGTCGCGGCTTCACGATGAACGAGGGCGTGGTCTCGACGGAGCTCGGGCTGCCGGGTGCGCCCGCGGCCGCCGAGGACGTGATGGTCGCGCGCGACATCCTCCTCGCCGAGCTGACGGGCGCCCACGTCCACATCGCCCACCTCTCGACGGCGGGGGCCGTCCGTCTCGTCCGCGACGGCAAATCGCGCGGCGTGCGCGTGACGGCCGAAGTCACCCCGCACCATCTGCTCCTCACCGAGGACGCCGTGCGGACGTTCGACCCGAACACGAAGATGGCGCCGCCCCTCCGGACCAAGCGCGACACCGAGGCGCTCCTCGAGGCGCTCGCCGACGGCACGATCGACTGCGTCGCGACCGACCACGCGCCCCACGCGCTCGCGGAGAAAGAGGGCGAGTTCGATCAGGCCGCCTTCGGAATCGTCGGGCTCGAGACCGCCGTGGCCCTCCTGCTCGACCGGCTCGTGCGCCCCGGCCTCCTGCCGCTCGCGACGCTCGTCTCGCGGCTCTCGCGCGACCCGGCGCGGCTCCTCGGCCTGACGGGCGGGAGCCTTGCCCCCGGCGCTCCCGCGGACGTGACGATCCTCGACCCCGAGATCGAGTGGACCGTCGACCCCGCGCGGTTTCGGTCGAAGAGCCGGAACACGCCCTTCGGCGGCTCCCGGCTCACGGGCGGGCCGTGGATGACGATCGTCGGTGGAAAGGTCGTGCATACCTTTGGACAACGCGGGGCCGCGGTGCGAGCCGCAGCCGAAGGCGAGGCGAGTCTGTGATCGAGCCCCCGCCGTCCGAGGCGAGCCCATGAATCAGGTCGTGCACTCGTGAGTACCGCCTGGCTCGTGCTCCGCGACGGCCGCGTCTTCCGCGGCCAGCTCCTCGGCGCGCCGGGGGAGACCTGGGGAGAGGTCATCTTCAATACGGCGATGTCGGGCTACCAGGAAATCCTGAGTGACCCGTCGTACCGCGGGCAGATCGTGGCGATGACGTACCCGTTGATCGGCAACTACGGGATCAACGCGGAGGACGTCGAGTCGCGGCGGCCGTGGGTCAACGGGCTCATCGTCCGCGAGTGCTCGCCGATCGCCTCGAACTTCCGCTCGGCGGTGGGCCTCGACGAGTACCTCAAGCGGCACGGGATCGTCGGCCTCCAGGGGATCGACACCCGCGCCCTCACGCGCCACCTCCGCGACCACGGCGCCCAGGACGGGATCATCTCGTCGGTCGCGCGTGACCCGGCGGAGCTCGCCGGGCGCGCGCGCGCGCTGCCGGGCCTCGTCGGGCGCGACCTCGTCGCCGAGGTCACCGTGGCCGAGCCCTACGGCTGGCACGAGGGCGGCTGGGCACTCTCGCAGGGCTACGTGGCGCCGCCGCCGCCGCGCTTCAGGGTCGTCGCCTATGATTGTGGAATCAAGCACAACATCCTGCGCCAGCTCCGGATGGCGGGCTGCGACGTCACCGTCGTGCCCGCGGCGACTCCGGCGGAGAAGGTGCTCGAGACGAAGCCTGACGGCGTCTTCCTCTCGAACGGGCCGGGCGACCCTGAGGCGGTGCCCTACCTGATCGCGTCGGTTCGCGGGCTCCTCGGTCGCCTGCCGGTCTTCGGGATCTGTCTGGGCCACCAGATCATGGGGCTCGCCGGCGGCGGCAGCACCTACAAGCTCAAGTTCGGCCACCACGGCGCGAACCACCCGGTGAAGGACCTCAAGACGGGCAAGGTCGAGATCACCGCCCAGAACCACGGATTCGCTGTCGAGCCCGCGTCGGTCGCTCGCCACGGGTGGGAGCCCACCCACGTGAACCTCAACGACGGCACGTGCGAGGGGCTCGCCCATCGCGAGTGGCCGGCGTTCTCGGTGCAGTATCATCCGGAGGCGTCGCCGGGCCCACACGACGCCGCGTACCTGTTCCGCCGGTTCACCGACCTCATGACACTGAAGGGAGGCTGAACGACGTCATGCCCAAGTACCTGATCTCGTATCGGAAGACCGAAGGGGCCGGCCAGAAGCCCGAGTGGACGTCGTTCACGACGACGAGCGACACGTCCCTCGAAGCCCACGCGATCCGCGAGCGGGTCGAGCGGCGGATGAGCGTCCTGGGCGAGCAGCTCTGGGGCAACGGCGAGGTCGCGTGGGTCGGCCAAGGCCGGCTCGACGACGTCCTCTACAAGCGCGAGGAGGCGGCGCCGGAGACCTCCATCGTGTACGGCCTCGTGGAGGAGTAGTGCCCAAGCGCGCGGATCTCCGGAAGATCCTCATCATCGGCTCGGGGCCGATCGTCATCGGCCAGGCGTGCGAGTTCGACTACTCGGGCACCCAGGCGCTCAAGGCGCTCCGCGAAGAGGGGTTCGAGGTCGTCCTCGTGAACTCGAACCCCGCGACGATCATGACCGACCCGGAGCTCGCGCAGCGCACGTACGTCGAACCGCTCACGCCCGAGTTCGTCGCCAGGGTCATCGAGCGCGAACGGCCCCAAGCGCTCCTGCCCACCCTCGGCGGCCAGACGGGGCTGAACCTCGCGGTCGCGCTGGCCGAGGACGGCACGCTCGAACGCTTCGGCGTCGAGCTGATCGGCGCCAAGCTCCCCGCGATCCGGAAGGCCGAGGACCGTCAGCTCTTCAAGGAAGCGATGGAGCGCATCGGCCTCGCGCTGCCGCGCTCGGGCTGCGCGCGGAGCCTCGACGAGGCGAGCGCGATCGTGCGCCAGACCGGCTACCCGGCGATCATCCGGCCGTCGTTCACGCTCGGCGGCACGGGCGGCTCGATCGCCTACAACCCGGACGAGCTCGAGGAGGCCGTCCGCTGGGGCCTCCAGACGTCGCCCGTCTCGACGGTGCTCGTCGAGGAATCGGTGATCGGCTGGAAGGAGTTCGAGCTCGAGGTCATGCGGGACCTCGCCGATAATGTGGTCATCATCTGCTCCATCGAAAATGTCGATCCGATGGGCGTCCACACCGGAGATTCCATCACCGTCGCGCCCGCGCAGACCCTCACGGACAAGGAATACCAGCTGATGCGCGACGCCGCGATCGCCATCATCAGGGAGATCGGCGTCGAGACGGGCGGCTCGAACATTCAGTTCGCGGTCAACCCCGACGACGGGCGGCTCGTCGTGATCGAGATGAACCCGCGCGTGTCGCGTTCCTCGGCCCTCGCCTCGAAGGCGACCGGCTTCCCCATCGCCAAGATCGCGGCGAAGCTCGCCGTCGGCTACACGCTCGACGAGATCAGGAACGACATCACCCGCGAGACGCCCGCGTCGTTCGAGCCGGCGATCGACTACTGCGTGGTGAAGTTCCCCCGGTGGGCGTTCGAAAAATTCCCCGAGGCCGACCCGACGCTGACGACGCAGATGAAGTCGGTCGGGGAGGTCATGGCCATCGGGCGCACGTTCAAGGAAGCCCTGCAGAAATCGATTCGCTCCCTCGAGCAGGACCGCTGGGGGCTGACGCTCGGCCGGCCCGTCGCCCTCGAGGACCTGCGCCACCTCCTGCGCGTGCCCACCCCCGACCGCGTCTTCGCGATCGGTGACGCCTACCGCGCGGGCCTCTCGACCCCGGAGATCCACGCGCTCACCAAGATCGACCGGTGGTTCCTCGAGGGGATCCGCGAGATCGTCGCCTTCGAGCCCGAGATCGCGCGCGCCGCCCTCGCCGACGTCGAGGTGATGCGGCGGGCCAAGCAGCTCGGTTTCGCCGACCGACGGATCGCGGAGCTCACCGGAACGACCGAGGCGGAGGTTCGCCGGCGGCGGCTCGCTCAGGGCGTCGCCGCGACCTTCAAGATGGTGGACACGTGCGCCGCGGAGTTCGTCGCCTACACCCCCTACCTCTACTCGACGTACGAGGAAGAGGACGAGGCGCCGCCGACGCCGCGCACGAAGGTCGTCATCCTGGGCTCGGGGCCGAACCGCATCGGTCAGGGCGTCGAGTTCGACTACTGCTGCGTCCACGCCGCGTTTGCGCTCCGCGAGCTCGGCGTGGAGGCGATCATGGTCAACTGCAACCCCGAGACCGTCTCGACGGACTACGACACCTCCGATCGCCTCTACTTCGAGCCCCTCACGCTCGAGGACGTCCTGAACATCGTGGAGCGGGAGCGGCCGCTCGGCGTGGTCGTCCAGTTCGGCGGCCAGACGCCGCTCAAGCTCGCCGTGCCCCTGCGCGAGGCAGGCGTCCCGATTCTCGGCACCTCGCCCGATGCCATCGACCGCGCCGAGGACCGCCAGCGCTTCAACGAGCTCATCACCGAGCTCGGGTTGCGCCAGGCCGCGGGCGCCACGGCGCGTTCGCTCGCGGAGGCGCAGGTGATCGCGTCGTCGATCGGCTACCCGGTGCTCGTCCGCCCGTCGTACGTGCTCGGCGGCCGGGCGATGCGCCTCGTCTACGACGCCGAGGACCTCCGCGAGTACATGCGCGAGGCCGTGCAGGTCTCCCCCGCCCACCCGGTCCTCATCGACAAGTTCCTCGAGGACGCGATCGAGATCGACGTGGACGCGGTCGCCGACCCGACGTGCGTCCTCGTCGGGGGCGTGATGGAGCACATCGAGAAGGCCGGCGTCCACTCGGGCGACGCGGCGTGCGCGCTCCCGCCCTACTCGCTCGGCGAGGACCAGATCGAGACGCTGCGCGAGCAGACGAAGGCGCTGGCGACGGCGCTCGGGGTCGTCGGGCTCATCAACGTGCAGTTCGCGATCCAGAACGAGACGGTCTACGTCCTCGAGGTGAACCCGCGCGCCTCGCGGACCGTGCCCTTCGTCTCGAAGGCGATCGGGTTGCCGCTCGCGAAGGTCGCGACGCGTGCCCTGCTGGGTCACCCGTTGGCACCCTACGCCGCGTACGATGCCCGTGAGCTCGCGCACATCGCCGTCAAGGAGTCGGTCTTCCCGTTCGTGAAGTTCCCGGGCGTCGACGCGGTCCTCGGGCCAGAGATGAAGTCCACCGGCGAGGTCATGGGGATCGACCGCGACTTCCGCAAGGCATACCTCAAGTCCCAGATCGCCTCGGGCTCGACGCTGCCCACCTCGGGCAAGGTGTTCATCTCGGTGAAGAGCGAGGACCGACGCGCGGTGACGAGCCTCGCGCGGCGCCTCGTCGACCTGGGCTTCTCGCTCGTCGCGACCGCGGGGACGGCGCGCATCCTCGAGCGCAACGGCATGACGGTGGAGCTGGTCCACAAGGTCGCTGCGGGCTACCGGCCGAACGTCATCGACCTGATGAAGCGCGGTGAGATCGCGCTCCTCTTCAACACGCCGGAGGACGGGCGCGCGCGGAAGGACTCGTACCTGATCCGCCGCACCGCCGTCATGCAAAACGTCCCCTACTACCTGACGGTCGATGGCGCCCAGACCGCGATCGGCGCCATCGAAGCCTTGCTCAAGGGCGAGCAGCAGGTCCTGAGCCTGCAGGAATACCACGGTGGCGGCGCCTGACCGCCTCTTCGTCGCGCTGGACGTCGAGAGCCTGGCCGACGCGGAGGAACTCCTCCGACGCCTCGACGGCGTCGTCACCGGCTGCAAGATCGGCACCCAGCTCTTCACGGCTGCCGGGCCCGCCGCGGTCGAGATGGCGCGCAAGCGCGGCGTCCGTGTCTTCCTCGACCTCAAGTTCCACGACATCCCGAACACGGTCGCCGGTGCCACGCGCGAGGCCGCGCGCCTGGGTGTGTTCATGCTCAATGTGCACTCGAGCGGCGGCGTCCGGATGATGCGCGCCGCCGCCGAAGCCGCGACGAAGGCGGCGCAGGACCTCGCGGTTCCGCGTCCTCTCGTCCTCGGCGTGACCGTGCTGACGAGCCTCGACCGGCGGGCGCTCCAAGCCGAGGTCGGCGTGCCGGCGAGCGTCGACGCGCACGTCCTCCACCTGGCCGATCGCGCGCGCGAAGCCGGGCTCGACGGCTGCGTCGCGTCGCCGCGAGAGATCGGCGCGCTGCGTCTGGCGCTGGGCCCCGACTGGGTGATCGTCACGCCCGGGATCCGGATGTCGTCGGCCGGAGGGGGCTCAGACACCCCGGGGGCCTCCCCGGCCGACGACCAGATGCGTGTCGCGTCGCCCCGGCAGGCGCGGGACGCCGGCGCCGACTACTTCGTGGTCGGCCGTCCGATCACCGCGGCGGCGGATCCGGCCGCCGCAGCGCGCGAAATCCTGAGTCAGCTCGCGTGACCGAAAAACAGACGCTGAAGCTCTACGAAAAGACCGGGGCGCTCATGCGCGGCCATTTCCGTCTGACCTCCGGCCTCCACTCGGACGTCTACCTCCAGTCGGCGCTCGTCCTCCAGCATCCCGAGCACGCCGCCGCGCTCGGCGCGGCCCTGGCAGACCCCTTCCGCGCCGCGGGCGCGACGACCGTGCTCGCCCCAGCGATCGGCGGCATCCTCGTCGCCCACGAGGTCGCCAAGGCCCTCGGTGCCCGCGCGCTCTTCACCGAGCGCGAGAACGACGCGATGGCGCTGCGTCGCGGCTTCACGCTGTCGGCGGGCGAGTGCTGTCTCGTCGTCGAAGACGTCATTACGACCGGCGGCTCGACGCGTGAAGTGGTGGCATGCGCGGAGAAAGCCGGCGGCGTCGTCGTGGGCGTCGGCTCGCTGATCGATCGCTCGGGCGGCGCCGTCCGATTCCCGATGAAGCGTGTCGCGCTCGCGACGATCCAGGCGAAGACCTGGGAGCCCGAGGAGTGCCCGCTCTGCAGCGCAGGCGGCCAGGCCGTCAAGCCGGGCAGCCGCGTCTGATTGGAGCTCGCCCGCCGGCCCGACGGATCACGAGGTCCGGGGTTGTGTCGCCTGTGCGCGGTACTGTGGCGGGACGGCGTCCCAGCGATCCGTCCAGTGCGCTACGCCCTGCGCATCGGTCCAGCGGTAGAGCTGGCTGTGGCGCTCTGGCGCCGGCTCCTCCATGGCCGGCGGCGCGGGCGGCGCTCCGGCTGGCGGCGGAGGCGGCGGGGGATTCGGGATCCAGACCCAGGTATAGGGCACCGTCGTCCCGTCGCCGCGAAGCTCATACCGCCCGTGCGGATACTGGACGACGCTAGGCATCGGCGGAGGGGCCGGCGCCGGAGCGACCGCCACCGTGCCACGGGCCGGCGGACCGTAGACGACCGGTGGGTCGTAAGAGGACGGCGAGTTGTAGTACGCTGGCGGCGCGCTGTAGTACACCGGCGGTGGCGCGTAGACGACGACGGGAGCCGCGATCACCGCGAAGGGAATGACGGGACGGAAGAGGGGGCGATGGACGAACGGGCGATGAACAGACCGATCATGAATGAACGGGTTCGCCACGAACGGACGACTGATCACGGGCCGGCTGCCGGCGGCGTGCCCGCCACCCGCCCCACCGCGAAATCCGTCGGCGAGCGCGGCCGTCGGCGTGAGCGCGAGGCTCGCGGCGAGAGTCACGAAGGCGGTCACGACGGTCCTCTTCATGGACGTCCTCTCTCCCGCTCCGGAGTCCGGAGATAGTCGCAACATGCGCCCAGACCGCGGAGTCGTCAAGTACTCGAGACCGGAACCACGCCGACGTCTCGGCAGTTCCTAACCGGAGCGCCATGGAGGGAGCTATGCCTACCAAACGTGCGGTGACTCGTGCTTTCGTCCTGAGCGGCCTCGCTGTCCTGCTTCTGGCCGGCGCCGCCGGGGCCCTCGAAGTCGGGCAGAAGGCGCCCGACTTCTCCCTGGTCGGACCCGACGGCAAGCCCGTCAAGCTCTCCGAGCTGACGGCCAAGGGTCCCGTCGTGATCTATACCTTCGTCGCGGCGTTCACCCCGACCTGAACCCGTGAGCTGAACGGCTTCGAGGCGGCGCTGCCGCAGTTCGAGGCCGTGGGCGCCCAGGTCGTGGGCGTCAGCACCGATCACTATCTCGCGCTCGCCGGCTGGCTGAAGGCGCAATCGTCCAAGCAACTCCTCCTCTCCGACTTTCGGCGCCAGATGCTGCCCGCCTGGGGCGCGATGGAGACGAACGAAGCGAGCCCGATCTACCGCTACGCGAAGCGGGCGTACTTCATCGTCGACACCTCCGGGACCGTGAAATTCGTGAAGGTCCTGGACAACCCGCTCGATCTCCTCAACCCCGACGACGTGCTCAAGGCGGTCAAAGCGTCGGCGTCCTGATCCGGGGTGGCGAGCCCGGAGCGCCCAGCGCTCCGGGCGGACCGTCCTGGTAAATCCTCGGCCGGTCGGACTGGCGCTTTCTCACCGCCCCCGCGGCCCGCACGACGGCGTCTTCAAAATCGCACGCGCCATCACGATCTAGGGTTGGCCCAGCCCTGGCACCCCGCTTGCTGTTCTCACTTCGGTCGAAGACCCAGGACCGAGGGGGAACCGGATCATGAAGTGTCACTGCGGCGGGCTACTTCGCTTCGATCTTCAGCACCTGCAGGACGCAGTCAGGCTCGGGCTGCGTGATGACGTGTCGCTCTTCTGGAAATGCATGGTCTGCGGCCGGACGCGCAAGAGCGACGAGTCGTATCCGCTGAGTCAGGTCGTGGCCTCACTGGAGAGGTTCACGACGCCGATCGACGCACAGGCGTCACGACGCTGATCCAAGCCTAACGCTCGCCCCAGAGGTCCCCGAGCGCCCCGTTCTGGACGAGGACGACGGCGAGCCAGGCGAGCTGACCCCCGACGAACACCACGAGCCCCTCGACACGCCCCGCCCGCACGTACACCCGGTACTGAGCGAGGGCGCCGAGGAGCGCGACGGGCGCGAAGAGGGCGCCCTGGTAGGTGGCGAGCACACCCCCCTGCACCAGGAGCCCGCCCGCGAAGGTCCAGAGGATCCACGCGCCGAGCCACGAGGCGACGACCGAGACGAGGATCGAGGCGCGCGAGCCGGGTCGGCCGAGGAAGCGTGCCGCGGCGGCGACGGCCAGGCCGAGGAGGAGGACCGTGCCAAGGGCCGCGAGCACCCAGCGCGTCACGGGCCCTTCCGGTACTCTGGCCGCCAGCGGAGAAGCCGCCGCTCGACCTGCTTGATCCCCAGCGCCATCACGATGCCGATCACGCCGAGCGTGAGGAGCGCCACCATCATGTCCGCGGCATTCAGCGTGCCGAGCGACTGGATGATGAGGTAGCCGAGGCCGCCCCCGGACTCGCCACCGAGAAACTCGCCGACGACGACGCCGATCAGCGCGAACGAGACGGACGGCGTGAGCGCGGCGAAGGTCCAGGCGAGCGCGGAGGGGACGATGACCGTGCGCACGACCTGCCGCTCCGAGGCGCCGAGGAAGCGCGCCGAGTGGATCAGGTCGGCGTCGACACTGCGTGCGCCCTGGAACGTGTTGAAGAAGACGATGAAGAACACGATCGTCCACGCGAGCACGATCTTCGCCAGGAGCCCGAAGCCGAAGATCATGGTGACGAGCGGCACGAGCGCGATGCGCGGGAGCGAATTGAAGGCGATGATGTACGGCTCGAAGACCCGCGCGAGCCGGTCGTGCCGACCGAGCCCGAGCCCCGCGGCGAAGCCCGTCGAGACGCCGACGACGAACCCCCAGAGCGTGGACTGCACGGTCGAGAGGGCCATCGCCCAGATGGACAGGCGCACCTCCCCGGAGGCGAGGTAGGCGAAGCGCTTGACGATCACCGAGGGCCGGCTGATGAAGAACGGGTCGATCCAGTAGAGGCCCGGCGTCTTCGAGATCGCCTTGATCCCCGTGAGCCACTCCCACGCGCCGACGAGGACCACGAGGATCAAGAGCCGCCAGAAGAGGACCCGCCCGCGGTCGCTCATTGGAGCGAGGGCCGCGCGCCCGGCGCGCTCTGTGGGTGGCCCGAGACGAGGCGCGACCCGGCTCCGGTCCGCATGTCGCCTTGCACTCCACCAGGGGCGCCGAGCTCCTCGCCCAGCACGTGCCACATCACGCTGTACTCGTGGGCGTACTCCTCGGTCTCACGCAGCTTGATCACGTCGCGGGGCCGCGGGATCGGCACGTCGTGGACGAGCTTGATCCGGCCGGGCCGGCGCGTCATGACGATGACCCGGTCGGCGAGCGTGATCGCCTCGGAAAGGTCGTGGGTGACGAAGACGACCGTCTGGTGGCGCGCCTCCCAGAGGGTCAGGAGCTCGGCGTGGAGGCTGAGCTTCGTGTGGGTGTCGAGCGCGCCGAAGGGCTCGTCCATGAGAAGGATCTCGGGGTTGACGACGAGCGTGCGCATGAGCGCGACGCGCTGCCGCATTCCGCCCGACAGCGTCGCCGGGAAGGCGTCCTCGAACCCCTCGAGCCCCGCCAGCCGGACCCCCTCCCGCACCCGCGTCTCCAGCTCCGTGCCCCGGACGCCGCGGTACTCGAGCCCCAGCGCGACGTTGCGGCGCACGGTGCGCCACGGGAAGACGGTGTCCTTCTGGAAGACGTAGCCGACCTTCCGAGGGACGTCGGTCACCGGCCCGCCGTCCACCTCGATCGCCCCGGCGGACGGGGTCACGAGCCCGCCGAGCATGTTGAGGATCGTCGACTTGCCGCAGCCCGACGGCCCCACGATCGCGACGAACTCCTGGTCGGCGACCTCGAACGACACGTCCCGGACGGCCTCCAGCGTGCGCGCACCCTCGCGGAACGTCTTCGCGAGGTCCCGGACGACGATGCGGGGCCGACGGGCGCTCAGGACTTGTATCTGGCCTGGGCTCGACGGACGAACGACATGTCCACGGCGCGGGCGTAGGGGATCGGCTTCTCGACCGCGAGCGGCAGCCACACCTTCATCCCGTTCGCGTAGTCGCGCTCATCGATCATGAAGTCCCAGTCGAAGATCGTCTTGTAATAGCGCACGGACTTCAAGATATCCTCGCGCTTGAAGGTGTCCATGTACGGCGTGTGGAGGAGATCGACGATCTCGTCGTCCTTCGCCCGCCGGATCCACTGCTGGGCGCGATAGGTGGCGTTCACGTACGCCTGCACGAGGTCGGGCGACGTCTCGACGGTCTCCTTGAGCACGTAGCCGACCGTGACGGGTATGGGCCCGCCGAAGACGCGGTTCCAGGCGCGCTCGTCGAGCACGTCGTAGATCGCCCGCCCGAACCCCTCGCTCTCCGCGGCGAACTGCCACTCGGGCACCGCCATGATCGCGTCGAACTTGCCCGCCTTGAGCCCGCCGAGCATCGTGGTCGAGGCGCCGCCCCCGACCCAGTCCACGTGGTCGTTGACGGGCTTGTCGTCGTGGGCCTTGGTCTCCTTGAGCACGTAGACGCCGTACACGTAGGTGCCCGAGCCGATCGCGGTCGCAGCGATCACCGCACGGCGCCCCACGAGCTTCCGGTCGGCGAGCGCCTCGACCGACTTCACGCCCTTATCGTAGAGGTCCTTCCGGACGACGACGTTGGCGTAGCTGCACCGCGTGTCCGTCGCGAAGATCATGAGCGCGTCCCGGCCTTTCTCCGTGATCTTCAGCGGGTGATTCGAGTCGCCCAGCGCGAACATCGCCTGTCCGGCCGCGAGCGCCTGGACCACCTTGGCCCCGCCCCCGGGGACGATGAAGCCCGGGACGCTCACGCCCTCCGCCTCGAAGAACTTTTTCTCTCTCGCCACCAGGTGCTGGCCATAGACGAAGGTGGAGACGCTGTGCGTGACGGTGATCGGCCTCGGGGCCTGCGCATGCGCGCGGCCGGCGGCGAGCCAGACGCCGGCGACGCCGGTCGTCCGGAGGAACCGGCGACGGGTGAGGCGCATGGCGTTGGAGTCTACGCCGGGCCCTCGCCGGCTGTCAATCGCAACATATTGACACTACAGGAGATTTCGCCCTAAGATCACTAGATGACACCCACCCGAGCCGCGCGGATCTCGTCCCTTCGCAGCATGACGGGATTCGGTCGGGCGGAGGTCAGCGCCGGGCCGATCACGATCGCTGTGGAAGCGCGATCTCTCAACCACCGTCACCTCGACGTGACACTCCGCCTGCCGCGCACCCTCACCGGCCTCGAGATGGACGCGCGTCGTCTCGTTCAGTCGCGTCTCGAGCGCGGGCGTGTCGAGATCGCCGTGGAGCTCTTGCCCGCGCCGGACGCCTCCACCCGGCAAGTCCGCGTGGACCAGGCGCTCGCCGCAGAGTACGTCGCGCGGGCGCGCGAGCTCGGGGCGGCCATTGGCGTCGGCGGCGACGTGACGCTCGCCTGGGTGCTCGAGCGCCCCGGCGTCGTGCGCCTGGACGAGGCGGACGCGCCCGCCCCCGACACCGCCTGGCCGGTCCTCTCGGACGCGCTGGCGCGCGCGCTCGACGAGCTCATCCTGCGGCGCACGGCGGAGGGCGAGGCGCTCGGCGCCGAGCTCCAGAAGCTCACCGCGGACCTCCGGGCGCAGACGGACCTGGTCGAGGCGCGCGTGCCCGCCGCCGTCGAGCGGCGCGAGGCGCGGCTGCGGGAGCGGATCCGGACGCTCCTCGGCGAGGCGCCGATCGACGAGGGGCGGGTCCTCGGCGAGGTGGCGGTCTGGGCGGAGAAGACCGACGTGCGTGAGGAGCTCATCCGGCTCCGCGCGCACCTCGAGCAGCTCGCGCAGGTGCTGGGCCGCGGCGGGGCCGTCGGCCGGCCGCTCGACTTCCTGATCCAGGAGCTGAACCGCGAGGTCAACACGGTCGCCTCGAAGGCCGACGACCTCGAGGTCAGCCAGGCGGCGCTCGCGGCGAAGGGCCTGATCGAGAAGATGCGCGAACAGGTGCAGAATCTTGAGTAGCGCGCACGGTGGGGGAGCGGGGCGCGGCCGGTGATCAGGCGTCGCGGCACGCTGTTCGTCGTCTCCGCCCCGTCCGGGGCGGGCAAGACCACGCTGTGCCGCGAGATGCGGCTGCGCCTGCCCGACCTCGCGTACTCGGTGTCGGTGACGACGCGGGCGCCGCGGGCCGGCGAGATCGACGGCGCGGACTTCCGCTTCGTCAGCGAGGCCGAGTTCCGTGCGATGCTCGCGCGGGGCGAGTTCGCCGAGTGGGCGACCGTGCACGGCCACCTCTACGGCACGCGGGCGCGCGCGCTCGAGGAGTCGCTCGGGGCCGGCCACGACGTGCTGCTCGACATCGACACGCAGGGCGCGGCGCAGCTCCGGGCGCGGTACCCGGAGGCCGTGCTCGTGTTCATCGTGGCGCCGTCCGTGAAGGAGCTCGAGCAGCGGCTGCGGGAGCGGCGCTCCGACGCCGAGGCCGAGATCAGGCGCCGCCTGGCGCGTGCCCGCGAGGAGATCGCGCTGTGGCGGCGGTACGATTATCTCATCGTGAACCGTGACGTGAAGGAGGCGATGGAGCAGCTGGCGGCGATCATCCAGGCAGAACGCTGCCGCACGAGCCGTCTCAGCCTCACATTCCCCGATCTGGAGGTGTCTGAGTGATGGCCTTTCCCTCGCTCGAAGGTGCGCTGAACAAGGTGTCCAACCGCTACCTGCTGGTCGTGCTCGCCGCGAAGCGGGCGCGGCAGATCAACCGCGGCGCGGCAGGACGCGTCGAGACCAAGCACAAGAAGCCCACGAGCCACGCGCTCGAGGAGATCGCGGCGGCCAAGGTCGAGTACCGGGTCAAGGACGACGGAGAGACCGCGAAGGCATGAGCCTCGCCGGCCGGGAGCTGATCCTCGGTGTCACCGGGTCCATCGCGGCGTACAAGGCCGTGTACCTGCTCCGCGAGCTGACGCGGCTCGGCGCCGGGGTCACCGTGTGCCTCACCGAGCACGCGGCGGAGTTCGTGGGCCCGCTCACGTTCCGGACGCTCTCCGGCCGGCCGGTGCTCATCAACCTCTTCGACCCGCAGACCCCCGACGCCGTCGAGCACGTCGCCCTCGCCGAGCGGGCCCACGCGATCCTCGTCGCGCCCGCCACGGCGAACCTCCTGGCCAAGGCGGCGCACGGGATCGCCGACGACTTCCTGACGACCCTCCTCTTGGCCACGCGCTCGCCGGTGCTCATGGTCCCCGCGATGGACGGCGGCATGTGGGAGCACCCGGCGGTCGTCGCCAACGTCCAGACGCTGCGCGGGCGCGGCGTCACCGTCCTCGAGCCGGACGCGGGCGCGCTCGCCTCGGGCCTGTCGGGCAAGGGACGGTTCCCCGAGCCCGACGCGATCGTCGAAGCGCTCTTGCGTGTGCTGACGCCCGCGCGCGACCTGTCGGGTGAGCGGCTCCTCATCACTGCGGGGCCGACGCGCGAGCCGCTCGACCCGGTGCGCTACATCTCGAACCGCTCGTCGGGCAAGATGGGCTACGGCCTCGCGGCCGCCGCGCTCCGGCGCGGCGCGCAGGTGACGCTGATCTCGGGCCCCACACAGCTCACGCCCCCGCCCGGCGCGGTCTTCGTCCCAGTGCAAACCGCCGAGGACATGCGCGAGGCGGTGCTCCAGCATCTCGGCGCGGCCACGGTCGTGATCAAGGCGGCCGCCGTCGCGGACTATCGCGCCAAGCACCCGGCCGCCGCCAAGATCAAGGGCAAGCGTGACCTGACCATCGAGCTCACGCCGAACCCGGACATCCTCGCCGAGGTCGCCGGCGGCGGCACCGGCGCGTTCATCGTCGGCTTCGCCGCGGAGACCCACGACGTCGCCGAGAACGCGCGGGCGAAGCTCGAGAGCAAGGGGATCGACCTGCTGGTCGCGAACGACGTGAGCCAGCAGGGGATCGGCTTCGACGCCGACGAGAACGAGGTGCTGCTGCTCGACCGCTGGGGCGGCACGCGCGCGCTGCCTCGCATGCCGAAGACGGACGTCGCCGACCTCATTCTGAGCCACATCCTCGCGCTCCGCGCCGCCGCGGCCCGGAAGAAGGCGGTCCGCTCATGACCACGCTCAAGACGGTGATGACGATCCAGGCGATCATCCTCTTCGTGTACGGGCTCCCGTACCTCCTCGTCCCCAGGTGGACGACGGCGATCACCCAGCAGGCGACGCTCCAGAGAACTACTTCTTGCGCGCCTTCGGGATTCCGCTGGTCGTCCTGGGCCTCATGGAGCTCCGTATCGTCGGCGACCTCGACCGATACCGGAGCCTCGTGATCCTATACGCGCTCCTTCCCGCCATCTATTTCGTCACGATCGTGGCGCAGGCGTTGGTGCGCGGCTTCAACGGAGCCCTCTGGTACTGGTGGCTCAACGCCGTCGTGACCGGCCTCTTCGCCATCCTCGTGTTCGTGACGGGACGGAAGGCGCGCCTCGCCGCATGACGACCGCGACCCCCCGGGAGATGCTCACCGAGGCGCTCGGCGCGCTCGGCGCCACGCTCCGCCACCACCGCGACCTCGGCTTCACGGCGCTGCCGCTCGCGGGTGAGTACCTGCTCTCTCCCGCGGAGGCGCTCCGCGCGCAGGAGCGCGCCCTCGCCGGCTGTCGGCGCTGCAAGCTCTGCGAGGGACGGACGACGATCGTCTTCGGCGCGGGGAACCCGCGGGCCGACCTCGTCTGCATCGGCGAGGGGCCGGGCGCGGACGAGGACGCGCAGGGGTTGCCCTTCGTCGGGCGCGCCGGCCAGCTCCTCACGAAGATGCTCGCGTCCGTCGATATCCCGCGTGACGAAGCCTATATTTCGAATACCGTCAAGTGCCGCCCACCCGGCAACAGAAACCCCGAAGCGGACGAGCTTGCCGCGTGCGCGCCCTTCCTCGCCGCGCAGCTCGCCGTGATCCAGCCGAAGGTCATCCTCTCCCTCGGCTCGGTCGCCACGCAGGCGCTGCTCGGCACGCGCGAGGCGATCGGCAAGCTCCGCGGCAAGGTCCATCCGTACGGCTCGGCCGTGCTGATCCCCACGTTCCATCCGGCGTTCCTGCTCCGTAACCCGGGGCCCGAGTACCGGCGCATGGCCTGGGAGGACCTGAAGCTCGCCAAACGGGAGTACGACCGCCGCCGAACGAAGTGAGATGATTGCGGACGTCGCCTTCGACGCTCCGGTCTCGCATCCGTTCTCCTACCGAGTGCCCGACGGCTGGGAGCCCGCGCCGGGTCAGCGCGTGCTGGCGCCCTTGCGCGGGGCGGCGCGTGTCGGCATGGTGGTGGCGCTCCGCGAGGGCGATGACGCACGCCTGAAGCCGCTGCTCCGCGTCGCCGATTCCACACCGATCCTCTCGCCCGCCCAGCTCGACTTCGCCAGCTGGATCGCGGCCGAGAGCCTCTCGTCCCTCGGCTCGACCTGCGCGGCCCTGCTGCCTCCCCCGCTGCTCGACTCCCGAGCGACCGGGCCCGGGAGCGGCTCGGGCGCTCGGCACGCCCCTCGCATGGAGCCACCCGCCGGCGCCCCTCGGAACGCGCCGGAGCGACGCCCCACGCTGCTGGTCGGTGCGGGTCGGGAGCAGCGCGTGCTCGAGCGCATCGAGGGAGCCAAGGGCGGCGCGCTCGTGATCGCGGCCGACGTGGACACGGCGGCGCGCTGGGCGCAGCGGCTCGCGAAGGTCGATCAGGTCGTCCGGCTCGACTCCGGCGTGGACGAGGAGGTTCGTGCCAAGGCGTGGCGGCAGCTGGCCGACGGCTCGGCGCGGCTCGCGACCGGCACGCGCTCGGCGCTGCTTGCGCCAGTGGCGCCGCCGGGCACGCTCGTCCTGCTCGACGAGCACGAGGCCGCCCACAAGCCCCCGGGCCCGCCGCGCATCCATTCGCGCGACGTCGTGCTCGAGCGCGCGGCGCGCGAGGGCGCGACCCTCCTGCTGACGTCCGCGACGCCGAGCGTAGAGATGTGGTGGCGGGCGGACAGCGGGCGCGCCGAGGCCGTCCCCGCGCCGCCGGGTCCGTGGCCCGCCGTCAGCCTGGCCGACACGCGGGGGATCCTCCGCCGCGAGCCGCTGACACCGGCGCTGGCGCGGGCGGTCCGCGAGACCCTCGCCGCCGGCCGGCGGGTCTTTCTCGCCGTGACCCGGCTCACCTCGGCCCTCGCGTGCGACGAGTGCGGCGCCATCGTCCGCTGCGCGGAGTGCGCGCTCGCGCTCGCCTACTCACGCGCCGCCGCGACGCTCGCCTGCCGGCTCTGCGGGCGGACGGCGCCGCTCCCCGACACCTGCCCGAGCTGCCAGGGCCGGCGCCTGTCGCCGTTCGGATGGGGCGTCGAGCGCGTCGAGCACGCGGTGCGGCGACGCTTCCCCGACGCGCGCATCGCCCGCTACGACCCGGACGGACTCCGCGGCGCGCGCGGCGAGACGCAGCGCGCCGCCGCGGCGGCAGCCCAGGTCGTCATCGGCACGCGCGGCGCGCTCCGGCTCTTCGGGCGCGCTACCCTCGGCCTCGCCGGCTTCGTGTCGGCCGACCAGCTCCTGCGCGTCCCCGACTTCCGCGCGGGCGAGCGGACCTTCGCGCTTCTGTGGGCCGCCGCCGAGCGCGTCGTGGAGGGCGGCGCGCTGGTCATCCAGTCTCAGAACCCGACGCACTACGCGTTCGACGCCGTGGTCCGTCAGGACCTCGCCGCCTTCTACGCGCACGAGCTCCGCTTCCGCGGCGAGCTCGGCTACCCGCCGTTCCGTCGGCTGGCGACCCTCACGGTCCGGGGCCAGAGCGCGCCCGAGACCGAGCGGCTGGCCGCGCGGGTCAGTGCCGCGCTCCGCACCTCGACGGCGCTCCAGGTCTATCCGCCGGGCGCCGACCGGCGGAACCGAGTCCGGCGGGTCGTCGTGAAGGGCCCCGCCGAGCTGCCGCGGCTCGTCGGGGCGGCGCTCGAGGAGTTCCGGGGGGGCCGCCAGGAGGGCCGCGGTATCATAGACGTGGAGGTGGATCCGGTCGAATGGCCGTTTTGAAGATCCGGAAATACGGCGACCCCGTCCTCCGCCGGCGCGCCGAGCCCGTCGGCGAGGTGACGCCCGAGATCCGGGCCATCATCGCCGACATGATCGACACGATGTACGACGAGGCCGGCATCGGCCTCGCCGCGCCGCAGGTCGGCGTCGCGCTCAGGCTGATCGTGGTCGGAGACGAGGAGGGGCGGGGCGCCCAGGCGCTGCTCGATCCGGTCATCACCGGGGAGGGCGGCGAGGCGACCGCCGAGGAAGGGTGCCTGTCGATTCCCGGCGTCTTCGCGCCGGTCACGCGCTCGGCGTGGGTGAGGCTCGAGGCTTACGACGCCGACGGTCAGCCGCTCTCGATCGAGGCGCAGGGGCTGCGCGCGCGCGTCTTCCAGCACGAGCTGGACCATCTCGACGGGATCCTCTTCATCGACCGCCTCGACCCAATGACCCGCGACCGCATCAAGCGGAGGATCAAGAAGGAAGGCCTCCGCGAGGACGCCGCCCACCACGCCTTCGCGCTTTAGAGTCCTCTTCTACGGAACGCCCGAGTTCGCGCTCCCGACCCTCGAAGCGCTCCTGCGCCTGCACGAGGTCGTCGCGGTCGTCACCCAGCCCGACCGTCCCGCGCATCGCGGCCGGCGTCTGACGCCGCCACCGGTCAAGGTTCGCGCGCTCGCCGCCGGGCTCCCCGTGGTGCAGCCCGCGCGGCTGCGGGACCCGGAGTGGCCGGGCCGCCTCGCCGAGTTTCGCCCCGACGTGGCCGTCGTCGTCGCCTTCGGGCAAATCCTGCCAAAATCCGTGCTCCAGGTGCCGACGCGCGGCTCCATCAACGTCCACGCCTCGCTTCTGCCCCGATACCGCGGCGCGGCGCCGATCCAGTGGGCGATCATCCGTGGGGAGACGGTCACGGGCGTGACGACGTTCCAGATGGACGAGGGCATGGACACGGGACCCATCCTGACGTCGGCGACGACGCCGATCGGCGTCGACGAGACGGCGGGCGAGCTGGCGGCGCGCCTCGCGGCGCTCGGCGCCGGGCTCCTCGTGGACACGCTGGCGCGCCTCGACACGCTCACGCCGACACCGCAGCGCCACGACGCGGCGACGCTCGCGCCACGACTCAAGAAGACCGACGGCCATCTCGACCTCGCGCGACCGGCGCGTGAGCTCGTGAATCTGATCCGCGGGTGTAATGCGTGGCCGGGCGCCGTCGCCAAGGCCCCGACCGGCCAGCTCACGATCTGGCGCGCCGCGGCCGTGGACGCGCCGTCCGGGGCGCCGCCCGGCACGCTCGTCCGGAATGACAGCGGCGTGGTCATCGTGACCGGCGAACGGGCACTCCGGCCCGTCGAAGTTCAGCCCGAGAATCGCCGCCCGATGTCCTGGGACGACTATCTGCGCGGCGCGCGTCTGGCTCCCGGCGCCCTCTTCACGACGCCGTGACACGCGCGAAGAGGCGGGGGGCGGGAGGGGTCCCGAGCGAGTGGGGTTCCGAGCGGAGGAACCCCTCCCGCCCCCCGCCGACACGTCCCTCACCAGCACGCGAGGTCGCAGCCCACGTGTTGGAGCGCGTCGAGGCCGTCGCCGCGTACCCGGACGTGCTGCTCGACCGGGCGCTCACGACCCTGCAGCTCTCGCCGCGCGACGTCGCGCTCGCGATGGAGCTCGTCTACGGCACACTCCGCTGGCAGCGCTACCTCGACTGGATCCTCGGCCCGCACTCGCGGCGCCGCCTCGAGTCGCTCGACGCGCGCGTCCGCGTGCTGCTCCGGATGGCGGCGTACCAGATCGCGTTCCTCGACCGCGTCCCGTCGTTCGCCGTCGTGAACGATGCGGTCGCCCTGGCACCGGGGACGCCCGGCGTCAGGGCGTTCGTCAACGCCGTCCTCCGCGCCTTCGCGCGGCGCGGGGTCCGCGAGCGCGAGCCGCGACCGGCCCGCGATCCCCTCGACGCGCTCGCGACACGCTGCTCGTTCCCGACCTGGATCGCCGAGCGCTGGGTGCTGCGGTTCGGCTGGCAGGACGCCGAGACCCTGATGCGAGCCATGAACGAGCGCCCGCCGCTCACGCTCCGCGCGAACGCCCTGCGCGGCTCGCGCGATGCGCTCGCCGCGCGCCTCACCACGGAGGAGGGCCTCGCCTGGCGGCCCGCCCGGTGGGCGCCCGAGGGGCTCGTGGTCGAACCCGGCGGCGCCCCGGGGAGCTGGGGAGCCTTCGCCGACGGGAGCTTCGTCGTCCAGGACGAGGCGTCGATGCTCGTCGGGCGACTCCTCGAGCCGCGCCCCGCTGAGACGATCGCCGACGTCTGCGCCGCGCCCGGGACCAAGACCACGCACCTCGCCGAGCTCATGGCGGACCGTGGCCGCGTGCTCGCCTTCGACCGAGAGCCCGCGCGCCTCGCGCGCGTGCGTGAGGCGGCGGCGCGGCTCGGGCTCGCGAGCATCGAGCCCGTCGAGGGCGCGGTCGAGACGCAGGTTCCCCGCTTTGGCGGCGCCTGCGACGGCGTTCTCGTCGACGCGCCCTGCTCCAACCTCGGGGTCCTCCGGCGCAATCCCGACGCAAAGTGGCGGCGAGGCGCGACCGACCTCGCCCTAAACGCCGAGCGCCAGGCGCGGATCCTCGAGGCCGCGGCGGCGCTGGTGAAGCCGGGCGGCCGGCTCGTCTACGCGACCTGCTCGCTCGAGCCCGAGGAGAACGACGACGTCGCGCGCGGGTTCCTGGCGGCACACCCCGAGTTCCGCCCGGACCCGCCCGGAGAGTTTCCCCTTCCCCTCGACCCGGACGGCACGCTCCGCTGCCTGCCCCACCACCACGGCACCGACGGGTTCACGGCGGTCCGCTTCCGCCGGTCGCTCACTCGGGGTATAACAGCACCGTGATCAAGATCGCGCCCTCGATCCTCTCCGCCGACTTCGCCGCCCTCGGCCACGACATCGCGCGGGTCGAGGCCGGTGGCGCCGACCAGCTCCACGTGGACGTCATGGACGGCCGCTTCGTGCCCAACATCACGATCGGCCCCGTCGTCGTCGCGGCGATCCGGAAGCGCACGCGGCTGCCGCTCGACGTGCACCTGATGATCGTGGAGCCCGAGCGCTACATCCCGGAGTTCGTGGCCGCGGGGGCCGACATGGTCACGGTGCACGCGGAGGCCTGCCCGCACCTGCAGCGCACCCTTGCCCAGATCCGCGAGCTCGGCGCGCGGGGCGGCGTGGCGCTGAACCCGTCGACGCCGCCAGACGCCCTCGAGTACGTCCTCGACGATCTGGACCTCGTCCTCGTGATGTCGGTCAACCCCGGCTTCGGAGGGCAGGCGTTCATCCCGAGCACCCACCGGAAGATCCGCGACATCCGCGCGCTCCTCGGCGACCGACACCGACGCGTCGATGTTTCGGTGGACGGCGGCGTGAAGGCCGACCTCGCGAAGGCGCTCGCGAACGACGGCGCGTCCACGCTCGTCGCGGGCTCGGCGATCTTCGGCGCCGCCGATCCGGCGGCGGCCGTACGGGCGATCCGTGATGCCGCCACGGCGCGCTGAGCACGAGCCGGCGAGCGTCGTCGACGTCTTCGCCCACCGCGGGCAGTTCTTCCGCGTCCTGCAGGAGACGGCGCGGAGCCAGACGGCCGTGATGACCGTGGCGCCCGGGGCTGACGCGGGGCCGCCCGAGGTGCACGACGCCGACCAGATCGTGTACGTTGTGGAGGGCGAGGCGATCGTGCGGCTCGGCGATGCGGAGCACAAGGCGGGGCCGGGAGCGCTCGTGATGATCCCGGCGGGCACGCGCCACCACGTCAGGAATCCCGGCGCGGCGCCGCTCTTCTTCGTCACCGTCTACGCGCCGCCGGCGTACTGACCATGAGCATGCTTCCGATCCGGACGCGGCGTTGGACTCGCAAAGAGTACGACCGACTCGTCGAGCTCGGTGTCCTCCACGAGGACGAGCCAATCGAGCTGGTGGACGGCCAGATGGTCGTCCGCGAGCCGCGGCACACGCCGCACGTGACTGCGACTGCGCTCGTGGTCGAGGCGCTGCGCGGCGCGTTCGGGGCCGGGTGGTGGGTCCGGGCACTGGAACCTGTCGCCCTCGACGACGACTCGGAGCCCGAGCCCGATGTCACCGTCGTGCGCGGCGCGCCGCGCGACTATCTGGCCGAGCATCCCTCGCGTCCGGTGCTCGTTGTCGAAGTCGCGCAGGCGAGCCTCGCCTTCGATCGACGGCGAAAGGGTGGGCTCTACGCGCGGGCGGGCATCGAGGACTACTGGATCGTCAACCTCGTGGGCCGTGCCCTCGAGGTCTACCGTCAGCCGGTCAGCTCCGCGTCAGCGCGCTACGGCTGGAAGTACAAGAGCGTGCGGGTGCTGAAACCCGGCACAACCGTCTCGCCCCTCGGCGCCCCGACGGCTCGGATCGCCGTCGCCGACCTGCTTCCCTAGCCTACTTCCTGCGGAACTCGGCGGGGAGCTTCACCCACTGGTAGACGCCGACGTTGGGCTGCTGGAGCCCCCAGCGCTCTGGATACCAGTAGCCGGTCGTGGTCTCGGCGATGTAGTAGCCGGGGATTTCGACCGTCTGCGCGCGCGTCTCAGGCGACACGGTGTCCAGGACCGGGACTTGGATCACAACCTGCTGCGACGGGACTGGAATGTACTGGACGACGGCGCCGTAGTCCCACGCACCAACGTTGGGGTTGAAGAAGGCCCACGGCATCGCCGGGTGGGGAGCGGGGAAACAGCTGAAATCTAGGCTGCCGGGAGAGCAAGGTGGCGGTGTCGCTTGGGTGGTCACAATTTTAGGCTTCACCGGGGCAGGTTTCACCTGGGCCGCCGCAGGTGTAAACGCGACCAGAGTCGCGAATACCAGAAGGATGCCTGCACCCCACGTCTTCATCTCCGCGAAAGTATACTCGATTCGTAGGACTCGCCGCACATCCTTCGGGGGGCACGGCCGGGACTGCCGGGGGAACTTCGCTCGGCTTCGTTGCTTGCGCGATCCCTTCTGGTTGCTATTGTGTAAGTGATTCCGTAAAGTTGGGAATTCCATGCTGGACTCCCTCAGTACGCGTTTGCAGTCGATCTTCGACCGCCTGGGCGGCCGTGGCCGCCTGACGGAGGAGAACATCCAGGAGGCCCTGCGCGAGGTGCGCGTCGCTCTCCTGGAGGCCGACGTCAACTTCAAGGTCGTCCGCGCCTTCATCGACCGCGTGCGGGAGAAGGCCGTGGGCCAGGACGTCCTGAGGTCGCTGACGCCTGCCCAGCACGTCGTCAAGGTGGTCCACGACGAGCTGGTCGAGCTCCTCGGCGGGAGCGGCCACCGGCTCACCCCCGCGCCCCACCCGCCGACGGTGATCATGCTCATCGGGCTCCAGGGCTCGGGCAAGACGACGACCGCCGCGAAGCTCGCGCGCTGGTACACGAAGCAGGGCCAGCACCCGCTGCTCGCCGCCGCCGACACCAACCGTCCGGCGGCGCAGGACCAGCTCCAGACGCTCGGGGGGGAACTCGGCGTGCCCGTCGTCGGCGGTCCGGGGCAGACGCCGCTCGCGATCTGCCGCCAGGCGCGGGAGGACGCTGCGGCGCGAGGGCTCACGCCGCTCATCCTCGACACGGCGGGGCGACTCCACATCGACGAGGCGCTGCTCGCGGAGCTCGCGGCGATCCGCAAGGAGGTCCTCCCCCACCACGTGCTACTCGTCCTGGACGCGATGACGGGCCAGGACGCCGTCACCGTCGCCGACCGGTTCAACAAGGCGGTCGGCGTCGACGCCGTGATCCTCACGAAGCTGGATGGCGACGCGCGGGGCGGGGCGGCCCTCTCCGTGCGCTCGGTGACCGGCCGGCCGATCGCGTTCGCGGGGATCGGGGAAAAGACCGACGCGCTCGAGCCGTTCCACCCCGACCGGCTCGCCTCGCGCATCCTCGGCATGGGCGACGTGCTCTCCCTCGTCGAGCGCGCTCAGGAGGGCGTGGACCAGACGAAGGCCGAGGAGCTCGTGCGGAAGCTCCGCGAGGACGCGTTCACGCTCGACGACTTCCGCGACCAGCTCCGTCAGGTGCGCCAGCTCGGCCCGCTCGACCAGGTCCTCGGCATGCTGCCGTTCGGTAAGATGCTCCGGGCGGCGCCGAAGGATCTCACCGCGGAGTCGACGGACCTCGGCCGCTTCGAGGCGATCATCGGGTCGATGACGCCGGACGAGCGCCGGAGCCCGGAGGTCATCAACGGCAGCCGTCGCGCGCGAATCGCACGCGGCAGCGGCACGACCGTTCAGGACGTCAACCGGTTGCTCAAGCAGTACGCGCAGATGCGGAAGATGTTGAAGCAGCTCAAGGGCATGGAGGGGAAGCTGCGGCTTCCCATACCGAGGGGGTGACGACGTGTCGGTTTCGATTCGACTGAGACGCACCGGAACGAACAAGCGGCCGACCTACCGGGTGGTCGTCGCGGACACGCGCGCGCCGCGTGACGGGCGGTTCCTCGAGATCCTCGGACACTACAACCCGTTGACCAAGCCGCCGACCGTGAAGATCGACCGCGCGAAAGTCCAGGCCTGGATCGCCAAGGGTGCCCAGCCGTCGAACACCGTGCGACGGCTCCTGGCGAACGTGAAGGCCGAGTGAAGGACCGCCTCGTCGTGATCGGCGCCATCGCCCGGACCCACGGGCTCTCGGGCCAGGTTCGTGTGACGCCGATGACGGACGACCCGGAGCGGTTCGGGCGGGTGCGGGAGTGTGTGCTGTGGGACGCGGCGCACGACCGGCGCGAGCGGTACCGCATCACCGGCACGCGGCGGCAGGGCGCGGCGATCGTGATGACGCTCGAGGGGTGCGCCTCCGCCGAGGCGGCGGCCGCGCTCGTGGGACGCCTCGTGGCGCTGCCGGAGGACGAGGCGCTGCCGCTCGGGCCGGGACGCTTCTATCCCTGGCAGCTCGAGGGCTGCCGCGTGCTCACGGAGGACGGGCGGGAGGTCGGGCGGGTGACCGGCATCGAGCGGTCGCCGGCGCAGGACCTGTGGATCGTGCGGGACGACACGCGGGAGCATCTGATCCCGGCGGTCCCGGAGATCGTGAGCGAGGTCGATCTCGCGGCGCGCCGGGTGGTGATCCGCCCGCCCGCGGGGCTGCTCGATCTGTAGGCGCGGGATGCGGATCGACGTCGTGACGCTGTTCCCTGGCATGGTCGAGCCGGTGCTCGACGCGTCGATGCTCGGTCGCGCGCGGGCGCGCGGGCTCGTTGACATCCGGGTGGTGAATCTCCGAGACTACGCCGGGGGCAAGCACCGGATCACCGACGACTACCAGTTCGGCGGCGGCGGCGGCATGGTGCTCAAGCCCGAGCCGCTGTTCGCCGCGGTGGACGCGCTCTCCACACCGGGCGCGCGCGTCATCCTGATGGACCCGCGGGGCCGGACGTTCACGCAGGCGGTCGCGGCGGAGCTGGCGCGCGAGACGCACCTGATCCTCCTTGCGGGGCGGTACGAGGGCGTCGACGCCCGGGTGAGTGAGCGGCTCGCCGACGACCTCATCTCGATCGGCGACTACGTGCTGACGGGCGGCGAGCTGCCGGCGCTGGTGGTGACCGACGCGGTCGCGCGGCTCCTCCCCGGGGTGCTCGGCGCCGAGGGGGCGACAGAGCGCGAGTCGTTCGCGAGCGGCTTGCTCGAGCCGCCGCAGTACACACGGCCCGAGGAGTTCCGTGGCGCGCGCGTCCCGGCGGTGCTCCGCTCCGGGGATCACACGCGGGTCGCGCGGTGGCGGCGGGTGCAGGCGCTCTGGGTCACGTGGCGGGCCCGGCCGGACCTCTTGAAGGACGCGGATTTGACATCCGACGAGCGGCGGCTCGTCGAACGATTCGAGCGTGGGGAGACGCCGGAGCAGATCGACGCCTCCGCACCCTAGGGAAAGGGACGAGGTCATGGATGCGATTCGCTTGGTCGAGGCCGGGCAGATCAAGAAGGACCGGGAGGGATTCGGGCCGGGCGACACGGTCCGCGTGCTCGTCAAGGTCGTCGAGGGGGAGAAGGAGCGCACGCAGCTCTTCGAGGGCATCGTCATCCGGCGGCGCGGCGAGGGCGCTCGCGCGTCGTTCACGGTCCGGCGCATCTCCTACGGTGTCGGGGTCGAGCGCACGTTCCCGCTGCACTCCCCGCGCATCGAGCGTGTCGAGGTCGTGCGGCGGAGCCGGGTGCGGCGCTCGAAGCTCTATTATCTGCGCGGGCTCGCGGGCAAAGCGGCGCGGCTCAAGGAGAAGCGCGCCGTCGTGATCCCCACCACGACCGAAGACACGTAGGCCCCCACCCCACCGGCGTGACGCCGTTCTCGGCGCCGTACCGCTACGAAGCCCGGGCCTGGCGGACCGGTGTCACCCTGGTCGCGGGCGTCGACGAGGCCGGGCGCGGGCCGCTCGCCGGGCCGGTGGTCGCCGCCGCGGTCGTCATCGCCTCCGACCGGCGCATCAAGGGGGTCGCCGACTCGAAGCTCCTCCTACCGGCCGAGCGCGAAAGGCTATTCCAGCTGATCCAGGAGCGCGCCGTGAGCGTCGGCGTGGGCGTCGTCGACCACGAGACGATCGACCGGATCAACATCCTCCAGGCCACCCGCCGGGCCATGGCGGAGGCGCTCGCGAGGCTCGCCGTCATGCCGGAGCTGATCATCACCGACTTCGTGAACCTCCCCGCCCTCCCCTGCCCGCAGCGGAACCTCGTCGCCGGCGACCGGCGCTGCGCGAGCGTGGCGGCGGCCTCGATCGTTGCGAAGGTCACGCGCGACCGGATCATGCTCGAGGCCGATCGCGACTTCCCCGCGTACGGCTTCGCCCGCCACAAGGGCTACGCGACGCCCGAGCACCTCGCCGCGCTCGACCGCCACGGGCCGTGCCCGATCCACCGGCGCTCGTTCGCCGGGGTGTGGCGTCAGGGCGAGCTGTTCGTGCTGGAGGAGGACGACTGACCGCCGCGTGTGCGCAGCGGGCGAACACGAGCCGATTCGCAATCCTCGGGGCGCTGGTGAAGAAACCCTCGTCACGCTCAAGCGACTCGGCGCGCGCACCGCGCGTCGCACGGGGCGCAGGTAGGAGTCACCATGGAGTCCATGATCGCCGCCATCCGTCTCGTCCACGTCGCGGCCGGCACGCTCGCGCTCGTCGTCGCGCCGATTCCGATGCTCACGGCGAAGGGCGGCGGGACCCACCGTCGCTGGGGCCAGGTCTACTTCTGGGCGATGGCGGTCGTCGCGGTGACGGCGGTCATCCTCGCCGCCTGGCGCCCCGTGGTTTTTCTCGCCCTCCTCGCCGTGTTTAGCTTCTACTCGGCCTTTTACGGTTACCGGGCGCTCTTCCGCAAGCGCCCGCGGGAAGGGCAGGGCGCGCTGTCACTCGACTGGACCGCGGCAGTCGTGATGTTGGCGGCGAGCGCGGGGATGACCATTTTGGGCATCGTGCGGCCGAGCCCCGCCTGGGAGCGCGTCGGCGTCGTCCCGGTGGTCTTCGGCGTCTTTGGGATCATTCTCGCGGGGCTCGACTTCTGGAGGTTCGGGTGGCCGCCCGCCGATCGCAACGCGTGGTGGTTCGCTCACATGCAAGGGATGCTCGGCTCCTACATCGCTACCGTCACGGCCTTCTCCGTGGTGAACTTCACGTTCCTGCCGACCACGGTCCGCTGGCTCTGGCCGATCGTCGTCGGCACGCCGTTGATCACCGCCTGGATCACTTACTACAAGTTCGCCTTCCGCCGCGAACCCGCACTCAGCTCCGGCCGAACTCTCTGACTCATTTCAGCCCCCACTTTCGCATCGCGGCCAGGAACCGCTCGAGGTCCCTCTCATTCTTGTAGGGCACGAGCTGCCTCAGGCTCTCCAGTGAGGCCTGCGGGTTGAGCCTCGCGGCAGCCGCCGCCTCGGATCGCGCCTCGTGCTCGAGGCCCCGCTCGCCGTAGAGGACAGCGAGGAAGGCGTGGGCGGCCACGAAATTAGGATTCCGCTCGAGCAGCTTCTTGAGGGTCGCGATCGCTTCGTCACTCCGCTCGGTCAGGTAATAGGCGTGACCCAGCGTCCACAGATAGAAGAAGGGATACTGGGGATTGAGTCGCATCGCCTGCTTGATGTATCCGATGGCCTCGTCCGCTCGCTCGGACCACGCGAGGACTTCCGCCAGGGTCTCGTAGCCGTCAGCATCGTTGGGGGCCAGAAGGACGGCCCGCTCCGCCTGGGCGATCGCCCGCTGGTGCTCTTTCTTCCAGAGATAGACCTGGGCCAACAGGCCATGAGGGCCCGCCAGCGAGTCATCGAGGGCAATGGCCTGTTGGGCCAGCTCGAAGGCCCGCTGCAGCGTCTCGGGGTCTCGGCTCCACTGAAACTGCCACGCCTGCAAGTGGGTCCACCCGAGCGCGGCGTACGCCATGGCGTACCCCGGGTCCAGCTCCACGGCTCGCGCGTACATCTTTCGCGCCTCGGCATTCGCCTCTTTCGTGGTGCGCCGGTGGTACTCCAGGCCGCGCAAGACAGCGTCGTAGGCCTCGAGGTTCCGGGTGGGCGCTCTCCCGAGACGGTCTTTCTCCGGAACGGTGAGCTTCACCGCGAGGACCCCGACGATCTTCTGGGTCACCTCGTCCTGCAGGGCAAAGACGTCCTTCAGATCCCGGTCATAACGCTCCGCCCACACGTGGTACCCCGTGCTGGCGTCCACGAGCTGCGCGGTGATCCGCACGCGGTTGCCGGCCTTGCGAACGCTGCCCTCCAGGACGTAGCGCACGCCCAGCTCGCGGCTCACCTGAGCGGGCTGGAGCGTCTTACCCTTGTACGCGAAGACGGAGTTGCGCGCGATCACGAACAGCCCCGAGAGCTTGGAGAGGCCGGTGATGAGGTCCTCGGTGATCCCGTCGCTGAAGTATTCTTGCCCCGCGTCGCCGCTCATGTTTTCGAAGGGGAGCACGGCGACGGAGGGCTTGTCGGTCACCCCAGCTCCGGGAGAACGCGACCGGAGGGAGAGGCTCCAGACCGCCACGCCTGCCGCGACGACCAGGAGCACGACGCCCAGAAGCAACGTCGCCCGACGCCACGAGCGCCGCCCAGCGGCCTTGCCGACTTCCGGACGCGTACCAGGGGGTTGGGGCTCGGGCCGGACCCGATAGACCCGGACAGGCTCCCGGATGTTCTTGACGGCGTGCTCGCCCAGCGGCTCGTACGCGAGCGCGAGCTTGTTCTTGACCTGGTCATAGACAGTGCCGGAGATCGAGATGCCGCCGGGCTCGGCAAGGCCCTCGACGCGCGCCGCGATGTTCACGCCGTCCCCGTAGATCCGCTCGCCCTCCACGATCACGTCGCCGAGGTTGATGCCGATGCGAAACTCCAGCCGGCGCGGCGTCGGTAGCTCGGCGTTCCGTGATTTGAATTCTCGCTGGAGCTCGACCGCGCACTCCACCGCATCCACGACGCTGGCAAACTCGGCCAGCAGGTTATCTCCCGGGGCATCCACCACACGGCCGCGGTGCTCGCGGATGAGGGCCGACATCACCTCGCGGTAGGCCGTCAGTGTGCGGACGGTCGTGATCTCATCTTCGCCCATGAGGCGACTGTAGCCCTTGACATCGGCGCTGAGGATCGCGGCGAGCCGACGCTGGACCCCGGGAGGGTTCACGGGACGCGGCCCACGAGCAGGGCGCGGACGCGCGCCGGCGTGACCGGGGTCTCGGTGATGCGTACCCCGAACGGAGCGAGCGCGTCCTCGATCGCGTTGGCGATGGCGGCGGGGGGCGAGATGGCGCCGCCCTCGCCGAGCCCTTTGGCGCCGAGCGGGTTGCGGGGCGACGGAAACTCGAGGTGGACCGTCTCGATCGGCGGCAGGTCGTCCGCCTTCGGGAGGGCATAGTCCATGAGCGACCCCGTCAGGAGCTGCCCCGCCTCGTCGTAGGCCATGTCCTCGAAGAGCGCGCCGCCGATGCCCTGGGCGACCCCCCCGTGGACCTGGCCCTCCACGATGACGGGGTTGATCACCTTGCCGCAGTCGTGGGCGACGACGTAGCGCAAGAGCTTCACGCCGCCGGTCTCGACGTCCACCTCCACCTGGGCGACGTGGACGGCGCTCGCGTAGGTGACGGTCGGCACGTGGTGGTAGGCGCTCGCCTCGAAGTCGGGTGACGCGACGCCGGGCGCGGCGAAGGTCGGGATCGAGGCCTGCACGACCCGCGCGAGATCGAGCGCCTTCTGCGGTGAGCCGCGGACGAACGCGCGGCCGTCCTCGAGCTCGACGTCCTCGGGCGCGGCTTCGAGCAAGGTCGCCGCGGCGCTCACCAGTTTGCCCCGCACCACCTGGCAGGCGTCGGCGATGGAGTTGCCCGCCGTGACCGCGCTCCGGCTCGCGAAGGTCCCGATGCCGAAGGGCACGGCAGCCGTGTCGCCGCCCGACACGGTCACCCAGTCGAGCGGGACGCCGAGGGCGTCCGCGGCGACCTGGGCGAAGCTCGTCTCGTGTCCCTGCCCCGAGTTCACCGCGCCCGTCGCGACGACGACGCGGCCGTGGAGGTCGAGCTTCACGGTGGCGCCCTCGAAGGGGCCGATGGCGGTGCCCTCCACGTAGCCCGAGATGCCGATGCCGCGGTAGACGCCCTGGGCCCGCAGCCGCCCCTGCTCGCTGCGGAACTCCTTGTACCCGGCGGCGGCGAGCGCCTGCTCGAGCGCCGCGGGAAAGTCGCCGGTGTCGTAGACGAGGGGATTGCCATCGCGGTAGGGCATGCCGAAGTCGTACGGGAGCTCGTCCGCGCGGATGTAGTTCCGGCGGCGGAGGTCGGCCGGATCCAGCCGGAGCTCGCGCGCGAGGCAGTCGAGGATCCGATCCATCGCGAAGACGGTCTCGGGCCGGCCCGCCCCTCTGTACGGCGCGTTCGGCGTCTTGTTGGTGACGACTCCGTGCACGTCGACTCGCATGTCCTTGATTCGATGCGGACCGATCAGGTGCGCGACCGTGTTGTAGGGCAGGACGACCCCCCAGACGTTGTACGCTCCGAGGTCGATCGAGATCCGGTCGCGGAGCCCGAGGATCGTCCCGTCGCGGCTCGCCGCGAGGCTGATCGCGTGCGTCTGGTGGCGCGCGTGGGCGGCGGCCGACATGTGCTCGCGCCGGTCCTCGATCCACTTGACGGGACGGCCGAGTACCTTCGCCGCGATCGGGACCAGGGCGTCCTCCGCGTAGCCCGACGCCTTCGTCCCGAAGCCGCCGCCGAGATCGGGGGCGATCACGCGGATCTTGTGGGGTGGGAGCCCGAGCGCTCCGATGAGCCCCTGCTGGACGAAGTGGGGGACCTGCGTCGAGTTCCAGGTCGTGAGAGTCCCGTCGCGCCGGTCCCAGTGGGCGACGACGCCGCGGCCTTCGAGCGGCATCCCGACGTAGCGCTGGATGCGGAGTGTCTCGCTCACGACGACAGCGGCCCGCGCGAACCCCGCGTCCGGGTCGCCGATCGAGTGTGTGAAGGCGATCGCGACGTTCGTTCCCCACTCGGGATGGACGAGGGGACTGCCCGGCACGGCGGCCTGCGTCATGTCCACCACTGGCGGCAGCGGCTCCCACGCCACCTCGATCCGGTCGAGCGCGTCCGCCGCGGCGGCACGGCTCTCGGCCACGACCATCACGACCGCCTCACCGACGTACCGCGCACGATCGCGGCAGAGGGCCCACTGGGGCGCCTGGCGGAGGTCGAACGTGATCGCCGCGGCGAGGCCGGGCGGTGGCGCGCCGAAGACGGGCAGTGGCTTCATCCAGCGCTCGAGGTCCCGGAAGGCGAAGACGGCGGCGACGCCCGGCAGCGCGCGCGCCGCCTCGGTCCGGATCGCGACGATCCGGGCGTGGGCGTGGGGCGCGCGCAGGAACGCCGCGTGGAGCATCCCCGGGAGCGTCACGTCGTCGACAAAGCGCGCCTCCCCCCGCAGGAACCGCGGGTCCTCCCGCCGCCGCACCGCCGCGCCGAAATACCTGGCTCCCATCGCCCGTCCAGCAGGCGACTATACACCGGCTTTTCCGCCGACGAGGCGTGCGCTATGCTCCCGGTCACCAGTCTGGCTTCGAGGGAGGCTCCCGATGACACGACCGCTCGCAGTCTTGGTAGCTCTCGTCGCGACCGCGACGCTCGCGGCGTCGTCCACCGTCTCGGCGCAGGCGCCGATCAAGATCGGCGTCATCGAGCCCCTCTCGGGGCCCGTCGCGGCGTCCGGGAACTACGTCCGCATGGGCGCCGAGATCGCGAGCGACTGGATCAACGCCCGGGGCGGCGTCAACGGCCGCAAGATCACGCTGATCATCGAGGACAACAAGTCCGATCCCAAGGAGGCGGCGAGCGCCGCCGAGAAGCTGATCGTCCGCGACCGGGTGCCCGCGATCATGGGCGCCTGGGGCAGCTCGATGACCCTGGCCGCGATGCCGAAGCTCGAGGAGTACGGCGTGCCGATGGTCGTCGAGACCTCCAGCGCGGCCGCGATCACCAAGCGTGGCAACCCGTGGATCTTCCGCATCAGCCCGCCCTCCGACATGGAGGCGCTCGGCCTCGAGCAGTACGTGGACCGGCTCGGCGTGAGGCGCGCCGACTTCCTCGCCGTCAACACGGACTGGGGACGCGGGGCGATCGCCGCGTTCGGCGATATGCTGAAGAAGAAGGGCGTCGCCGTCGGCGCCGCCGAGTACATGGACCAGGCGGCGACCGACATGAACGCCCAGCTCACGAAGATCAAGGGCACGGGCGGCGACACGCTCTTCCTCACCACGGCCGTCGAGCAGATCACGCTCGTGCTGAAGCAGGCGCAGGAGCAGCGCCTGGCGCGCAAGATCGTGACGACCGGCGGAAGCTCGTCGCCGACACAGCTCATCAAGCAGGCGGGCGCGGCGGCCGAGGGCAGCTACCACATCGTCTTCTTCATGCCGTGGTTCCCCGAGGCGATGCCCGACGCCAAGCTCGCCCGCGCGTTCGTGGACGAGTGGTCCAAGCGCGGCCATCCGTTCGAGGGGCTGACCGAGGGGTTCCGCGGTCACGACGGCATCGCGACGATCGTCGAGGCGATCCGCGTCGCCGGCCGTGACGAGCCCACGGCGGTCCGCGACGCCCTCTGGCGCGTGAGCCTCGTGGGCGTCAACGGCCCGATCAGGTTCGAGAAGGACGGCCCCACCGGCAAGGAGAGCGGCCAGTCGAAGCCGAGCATCTTCGTCGTCCAGATCCGGGACGGCAAGGTGGCGCTGCCCGACTTCCTCGCGAAGCAGTAGCGTCCCGCGGCGCATGGCGGAGCTCCTTCAGCACCTGGTGAACGGCCTGGTGCTCGGCGGGACGTATGCCCTGCTGGGCATCGGCCTCACGCTCATCTTCGGCCTGATGAACGTCGTGAACTTCGCCCACGGCGAGTTCTACACGCTGGGCGCGTACGCGACGTTTGCGGCGCTCGGCCTCGCGGGCGCCAACTTCTTCGCGGCGGTGCTCGCGGCGATCGCGTGCGGCGCGGTGCTGGGCGCCCTGTGCGAGCAGGCGCTCCTGCGCCCGCTCCGCGCCGAATCGATCGACACGACGATGCTGGTGATGATCGGCGTGTGGATCGCGATGCAGAACGCGGAGCTCCTGATCTGGGGAGGCGTGGCGAAGTCGATCCCCCATCCGTTCCCGACCGCGCCGCTCGTGCTCGGCCCGGTCTCGATCGCCCCGCTCCGGGCGTTCGTCCTCGTGCTGGCGGCGGGCCTCATCGTCATGGCGTACCTCGCGATCCACCGGACGCGGCTCGGCACGGCGATGCGCGCCACCTTCCAGGACCGGGACACGGCGGCGCTCATGGGTGTGCGGATCCACCGCATGCACACGGTGACGTTCGCGTTCGGCTCCGGCCTCGCGGCCGCCGCGGGGGCACTCCTGGGGCCGGTCTTCCTCGCCTACCCCTCGATGGGCGACCTCGCGTCGCTGAAGGCGTTCTCGGTCGTCATCCTGGGCGGCCTCGGCAACCTGCCCGGCGCGACGCTCGGTGGCCTCCTGCTCGGCATCGCCGAGGAGCTCGGCGCGGGCTATATCTCCTCCGGCTACCGCGACGCCGTCGGGTTCGTGATCATCATCCTGGTGCTGCTGCTCCGCCCCGCCGGCCTCTTCACGAAGCAAGAGAGAATTGGATGAGCGGAGCCACAAGCACCTCTCTCAGGCCACCAACCGATCGCACCGGCCTCGCGGCCCCCGCTCCAACAGAGAGAATTGGATGAGCGGAGCTGGGCGCGCCGTGCTGGCTGGCCTCGCGCTCACGCTGCCCTTCTGGCTCCCGAACCCGTACTTCCTCCACGTCGCCATCATGGCGGGGATCTTCGGCGTCCTGGCGCTCTCGCTGAACCTCCTCCTCGGCTACACCGGGCAGCTCTCGCTCGGCCACGCCGCCTTTTTCGGCATCGGCGCCTACGCCTCGGCGCTCCTGACGCTCAGGCTCGAGTGGTCGTTCTGGCTGGCGCTCCCCGCCGCGGTCGCCCTGGCCGCGCTGGCCGGCTGGCTGATCGGGCGCCTGGCCCTCAAGCTCCGGGGCGCCTACTTCGTCCTCGTCACCATCAGCTTCGCAGGGGTCGTGGCGCTGGTGAGCGTCAACTGGATGGAGCTGACCAACGGCCCGCTCGGGCTCCCCGGTGTGCCGGCGCCGACCCTCGGTCCCTGGTCCCTCCGCGGCAAGCCGGCCTACTACTACCTCGTGCTCGCGGCGGTGCTGCTCGCGTCCCTGGTCTGCCGTCGCCTCGTCCACTCGCGGATCGGCCGCGCCTTCGTGGCCCTCCGGGAGAACGAACCGCTCGCCGAGTCGGTCGGCGTTGACGTCACGCACTACCTCGTGCTCGCGGCCGTCGTGAGCGCGGCGATGGCCGGCCTGGCGGGGAGCCTCTACGCGCACTACACGCGCTTCGTGAGCCCGGAGGTGTTCCTCTTCAGTTACACGGTGACGATGGTGATCATGGTCGTGGCCGGCGGCAAGGGCACGCTCGCCGGGCCGCTCGTGGGCGCGCTGATCTTCACGGTGCTGCCCGAGGCGCTGCGCGCCGTGGTGTCGTGGCAGTGGCAGATGCTCGCCTACGGCGTCCTGCTCATCCTGCTCGTCGTCTTCCTCCCGCGCGGCATCGTCCCCGCGATCGCCGCGTGGCGCGTGCGGCAGGCACCCTGACCCTCGCCGTGCGCGACCTGGCCGTCAGGTTCGGCGGCGTCGCGGCGCTCGCCGGCGTCAGTTTCGACGTTCATCCCGGCACGATCACGAGCGTGATCGGACCGAACGGCGCCGGGAAGACGACCGCGTTCAACGCGATCACGGGATACCTCGCCCCCACGCGCGGACGGATCGAGTACGACGGCAGCCCGCTGACGGGGCTCCGACCCTCGGCCATCGCCGCGCGCGGGATCGTCCGGACGTTCCAGCGCACGAGCGTCTTTCCCGCGCTGACCGTCGCCGACAACGTCATGATCGGTCTCCATCTCCGGGGAGTGGCGGGCCTGGTCGACGTGACCCTCCGACGCCGCCGTCTCGCCGCCGAGGAGTCGCGGCTCGCCCGCGAGGCCGACGGGATCCTCGACTTCGTGGGCCTCGGCCGTCGCCGCGGCGAGCGGGCGAGCGAGCTCCCGTACGGCGAGCAGCGGCTCGTCGAGCTCGCCGTCGCGCTCGGGGCCCGGCCACGGCTCCTGCTCCTCGACGAGCCCGGCGCGGGCATGACCACCGCCGAGAAGACGACGGTGACCGACCTGATCTATCGCATTCGTGACCAGGCCACCACCGTGCTCCTGGTCGAGCACGACATGCGGATGGTCATGTCGATCTCGGACGCCGTGATCGTGCTGAACCATGGCCGCGTGATCGCCGCAGGCACGCCCGCCGCCATCCAGGCGCACCCGGACGTTATCCGCGCCTACCTGGGATCCGCCGGTGACCGCGCCTGACCGCACGCCATTACTCAGCCTCGAGGACCTCCACGCGGCGTACGGCCCCGTCGTGGCCCTCCGGGGTCTCGATCTCGTCGTGCACCCGGGCGAGCTCGTCTGCCTGATCGGCGCCAACGGGGCCGGCAAGACCTCCACGCTGCGCGCGGTGTCCGGCCTTCTCTCGCCCACCCGGGGACGCATCGTGTTCGACGGACGCCCGATCCACGGCGCCGAGCCCGCGGACATCCTCGTGGCGGGTATCGCCCACTGCCCCGAGGGACGTCGCGTGTTCCCTCACCTCACCGTGCGGGAGAACCTCGAGATGGGTGCGTACGTGCGGCGCGACCGCCGCGGCGTGGACGCGGACCTCGAGCGCGTCTCCACCCACTTCCCGATCCTCGCCGAGCGGCGCCGCCAGATGGCGGGCACGCTCTCGGGGGGCGAGCAGCAGATGCTCGCCATCGCCCGCGCGCTCATGGCACGACCGCGGCTGATCCTGTTCGACGAGCCGTCGCTCGGGCTGTCCCCCGCGCTCGTGGAGACGACGTTCGGGATCATCGCCGACATCCGGCGGCGCGGGACCACGGTGCTCATGGTCGAGCAGAACGCGTACCTCGCCCTCAGGATGGCCGACCGCGGCTACGTGATGGAGACCGGTCGCGTCGTCCTCGGCGGACCGGCGGCGGAGCTGCTCGGCAACGACCGCGTCCGCCGGGCGTACCTCGGCGGCTGATCCGGGACGCCGGGGGGTCAGAGCGCTCGCGCCGCGCGGAGCAGGTGCCCGAACTCGGGAGTCATCGGCCCTCTCCGGCCCGATACACGACGACGCGGAGACGGGTCGGCTTGAAAGCGTTGCAGGGGTTGCGCTCCTGCGGACAGTTCGAGATCCCCACGATCAAGTCCGTCTCGGCGCGGAGGTCGATGTAGTCGCCGGGCTTGGAGATCGGCTCCCGGATCGAAATCCGCCCGTCCGGCTCGATCGGCACGTTCATGAAGACGTTGAAGCTGTACGGGATCTCCCGGAGCGGGATCCCGAAGGGCGCGAGGGCCCGCTCGAGGTTCGCACGGCAGTTCGGGGTGTCGGCGATCCCGTAGCGGAACCGGTTCGTGCCCTCGCTGCACGAGCCGGCGAACAGATCGTGCTTGCCGCAGGTGTCCTGGGTGATGGTCATCAGCGCGCGGCAGCGGTCGGAGAGCAGGCGGTGCCCGGCGCTGATGTAGATCGTCCCCTGGATCAGGGCCGTGTTGTGCACCGAGAGCTTCTCCGCGGGATCCTCCCGCGCGAAGCAGACGAAGTCCGCGACCTGCTGCCCGTCGAGGTCGACGATCCGCACGGTCTCCCCCGCTCTCACAGCGAAGGCGGTGCGTCCTCTCGGCTCCAGCACCTCGTCGTGCTGCGCGGTGCCAGCGATTGTGTCAGCCGTCATTGTCGTCCTCCTCGAGCCAGTGGGCGAGCTCCGTGAGCGTGCGGAGCTCACGCTCCGCCTTCTGCGTTCCGGGCACGACCAGCCCCTTACGGTTGACCCACGCGACGGAAATGCGCAGACGCTGACACGGCACGACGTCGTGGAAGTGGCTCTGCGCCGCGTGGAGCCAGCGCTTCCCGCCGATGCGCTGCCGCGCCTCGAGGAAGTGGCCGTCCGCGGGCTTGTAGGAGCGCACCTGCTGAGCCGTGACGATGAGATCGAAGTCCACCCTGAACTGCCGGCGCGTACCCGCCAGGAGGTCGTCGTCCACGTTGGAGAGGATGCCGAGCCGGAACCCCGCGCGTGCGAGCCGCTCCAGCGCCGCGTTCGTGTCGGGGAACGGCGGCCAGGAGGGCAGGCTCTCGGCCAGGAACCCCGCGCGCGACTCGGGAAGCGCCCAGCCAAGCTCCCTCGCCACGCGGCGCACGCTCTCGGTCAGCACCTCGCGGTAGCTCCGGTAGCCCTCGGCCTCGACGATGGGCTCCACCCTCTCGTAGGTCTCCAGCGCCCGGCGTTCGTCGAGATTCCCGCCATGGGCCGCCACCGCGTCGGCGAAGGCGTCGACGATGCCTCGGTCCCAGTCGATCAGGGTGCCATAGCAGTCGAAGGTGACGATGTCATAGAGTCGGGTCATCGCCGTGTCCGCTCGTGTCCGCTCTTGTACGTGACGGCCACCGCGAAGTCAATGTCACGGTCGCGGCCGACTCTGAGTGTTCCAAAGATTGGACATTCTCGCGGAGCGCCGCGTGGCGCACGCTGGCGGCATGGCTGACCACCGTCGTTCGCTTGGCCGGCGGGCAGAGGACGCCGCGGCGCGCTTCCTCGAACAGGCTGGCCTCGCCATCGTCGAGCGGAACGTGAGGTTCCCGCGCGGCGAGCTCGACCTGGTCTGCCGCGACGGGAGCGCATGGGTGTTCGTCGAGGTGAAGTGCCGTCAGGCGCGCTGGGGCGACGCCCCGGCGGCGGCGGTCGAATGGTGGAAGCGCCGGCGCCTCGTGCGCCTCGCCCAACACTACCTCAAGTGGAAGCGCCTCGGCGACGTCCGATGCCGGTTCGACGTGGTCGCCGTCAGCGTGGGCGACGACGGCACGATCGACGTCCGCCACCTGCCCGCCGCCTTCGACGCCACCGGGATGGTGTGAGGCTCGCGCGCGCCTTGACACCGTTCGGGCGTTCGAGTACCAACGGGGTGCTTTCCCAGAGGAGGCTCTATGAGACGCGCCCTCGTCCCTGCCGTCGCGCTCGCGCTTCCGCTGACGTGGATCGCCATCGATCCTCCCGGCCACCCCGCCGCCCAGGGGCCGATCACGATCTCCGTCATCGACGTCTCCGGTGATCTCTCGTCGACGCGCGTCATCATCGAGAACTACGCGAAGGCCCATCCGCAGAAGGTCAAGGCGGTGAACGTCCAGCGCGCGCCCGCGCCGGAGCTGCCCGCGAAGATCAAGGCGCAGCAGGACGCGGGACGTGTCGACGTGAACCTGCTCCTCGTCGGGCAGGACGCCGGCTCCGTGCTCGCCCACAACGGCCAGCTCATCCGACTCTTCCCTCAGCACGACACGCTCTTCCCCCGCGACGAGCTGACCGACGCGGGAAAGGTGCTGCAGGCCGAGGGCGAGGGCTTCCTGCTACCGTCGGTCGTGAGCAACGGCGGGCCCGTCTTCATCTACAACCCCGCCAGGGTCAAGCAGCCGCCTCGGACGGCGGACGAGTTCAAGGCGTGGGTGAAGGCCAACCCCGGCAAGTTCATGTACGCGCGTCCCGCGAACTCGGGTCCGGGGCGCTCGATCATCTGCGGTCTGCCCCACGTCCTCGGCGACAAGAACCCTCGGGACCCGGTCGCCGGCTGGGACAAGACCTGGGCGTTCCTCAAGGAGGTCGGCGAGTACGTCGAGTACTACCCGACGGGCACCGCGGTGACGCTCAAGGAGTTCGCGGAAGGCACGCGCTGGATCATCGCGGGCATCATGGAGTGGGATATGAAGCCGCGGGCCGAGGGCACGATCCCACCCGACTCGAAGATCTTCATCTTGCCGAATACCGCGTTCGTGATCGACGGCCACTACTGGGCGATCCCGAAGGGCGTGCCGGCTGCCGAGCAGGAGGTCATCCTGGACCTCATGAAGTTCATGCGGCGGCCGGAGCAGCAGGTGCTCACGTGGAAGGCGTTCATCGGTCCCTCCATCAAGGCGGCGACGCTCGACCGGGCGCCCGCCGACATCCAGACGCTCGTGCGGGAGCACTGGCGGCCCGAGTACACCGACATGGAGAAGAAGTACCGGATCGTCGCCCAGCTCCCCGTGAAGGACCTGATCGCCGCGATGGATCGGTGGGACAAGGAGGTGGGCGCGCAGCGGATCAAGAAATTCTAGTCCGAGCCAAAAACGGATTGCGGAGCCAAGGCGGCGAGGCATGCGAGACAAGGGGCGGGAGTCCGTTTTAAGGAGGATGCAGGAAATCGGTCGCATGAACCGCCCCCTACATACATTGACGACTGGGAGGTACTTCGAGGGCCCTCGTTGGCGCGACGGATTTCTTTGGCTGGTCGATAGCCTGGCGCGCACGGTCTTGAGGATCGATAGCGCCGGGCACTGTGAGACTCTGTGGGAAGTCCCAGACGTCCCCGCGGGCATGGGTTTTCTGCCAACGGGCGAGACTGTCGTCACGGCCATGTTCCAACGGTCACTGCTCAGGCACTCCAACGGGCGAGTGACGACGTACGCCGACCTCTCGAAAGTCGCGCGCGGCACGATCGACGACATGATCATCGATGGCGAGGGGCGCGCCTTCGTTGGCGATCTCGGATTCGATCTGCGGAAGAGCGTCCCCGCCGCTGCGACCGGCGGATTGGTCCTCGTGACACCAGAGGGCGTCGCCCGGACCGGCGCGACCGGACTCCACTTTCCCAACGGCATCGCAGTATCGGCCGACAACTGCAGCCTGATCGTTGCTGAAAGCAACGGCGATTGCCTTTCGCAGTTCGAAATCGGCCCGGACGGCTCGCTCACATTCCGCCGCCGCTTCGCTCACATCGGCGAGCCCGATGGAATCTGCCTCGATCGCGAGGGAGGTGTCTGGGTCGGCGCGTTCAAAGAAGATTCCGTCGTCCGCGTTGATCGCGAAGGGCACATGACGGACCGGATCGCCCTGCCGGGCCGCGGTATCGCATGCGCGCTTGGCGGTGCGGATCGCCGCAGCCTCTTTTGCATAAGCGCTCAGACCACGCACGAAGGACTGGCGCGAGGCGAATCGACTTCCCGCGTCGATATGGTCCGCGTCGCTATTCCCGGCGCAGGGCATCCGTAGCTGGGCCGCGCTGAGAAGCCATTCGGATCAGGGATCGCTTGATCACGAGCCTCGCGTTCCGCCTCACCAAGCGCTTCGGCGCGAAGGTCGTCCTCGACGACCTGGCCCTCGAGGTGCGCGGCCGCGAGTTCGTCACCGTTCTCGGGCCCTCGGGGTGCGGCAAGTCCACCGCGCTCAACCTGCTCGCAGGGCTTACCCAGCCGACGCGTGGCGAGATCCGCCTCGACGGCGTCCGGATCGACGGGCTGCCGCCCGAGCGCCGCGGCTTCGGCATGGTCTTCCAGAACTACGCCCTCTTCCCCCACCTCACCGTCGGGGCGAACGTGGCGTTCGGATTGGTCCTGCGCGGGCGCGGCAAGGCCGAGATCGCCGAGCGCGTGCGGCGCATGCTCGAGCTGGTGCGGCTCACCGGGTTCGCGGATCGCTACCCGGGCCAGCTCTCGGGCGGCCAGCAGCAACGCGTCGCCATCGCCCGCGCGCTCGCCGTCGAGCCCCGCGTGCTCCTCCTCGACGAGCCGCTGTCGAACCTGGACGCGAAGCTCCGGCTCGAGATGCGGGGCGAGATCAAACGTCTGCACGCCGACCTCGGGCTCACGTCGATCTATGTGACCCACGACCAGGCCGAGGCGCTCTCGCTCTCCGACCGGATCGTCATCCTGCGCGACGGTCGGGTGATTCAGGCCGGCACGCCCGCCGAGATCCACGACCGGCCGCAGACCGTGTTCGTCGCGGACTTCATGGGCTACCGCAACTTCTTCCCGCTGACCGTGGCCTCGGAGGAGGGTGACACGGTCCTCGCCCGAGCGGGAGCCCTGGCGCTGCGGGGGCGCACCGTCGTACCCCTCCGACCGGGAGACGCCGCCGTCGCCGCGGTGCGACCCGAAGACGTGGAGACGACCACGGAGCCCCCGGGCCCGAACGTGGTGCGGGGGACGGTGCGGCTCACCGAGTACCTCGGCCGCGAGCACGGCGTCGAGGTCGCGCTCGAGGGCGGGCCGACCCTCACGGTCCGCCTCGCGCATCCCGTCACCGTCGGGAGCGCGCTCGCGCTCCGGCTCCCGCCCGAGCGCGTGGTGATCCTGCCGGCGGAGGACGGCGCCCGGTGAGAGTCGTCTCTTTGCTGGCGCCGTCGGTCGCATACCTCCTCGTCATGTTCGTGTTCCCGTTCGCCTACGGCGTGCTCCTCTCGCTCCGCCCGAAGGGCGGGGGGGTCTCCCTGGCGAACTACGTCGCCTTCTTCCTCGACCCGTGGCAGGCGCGCACGATCTGGGTGACCGCGTCGATCGCCGTGCCCAACACGCTCCTCACCGTGCTGCTCGCGCTGATCGTCGCCTACGCGATGCGCGGGGGCATCTGGCTCGAGCGCACCATCACGACAATGCTGGTGCTCCCCATCGCGCTCGGCACGGTGCTCGTCGCCGAGGGCATCAACGGCTTCTACGGCCCCAAGGGGTGGCTCAACCAGGCGCTGCTGTCGCTGGGCCTGGCCGAGCCGACACGCCTCACGCACAACTACACGGGCGTGATGCTGGCGCTCTTCGTCCAGCACTTCCCGTTCTGCTTCCTGATGCTACTCGGCTACATTTCCGGCATCGACCCGGCGCTCGAGGCCTCCGCGCGCGTGCTCGGCGCCGGCCCGTGGGCGGTCTTTCGTCGAGTGATGTGGCCGCTCATCGCCCCCGGCGTCGCCATCGCGGGGGCACTCGTCTTCGTGATGAACTTCGGGGTCTTCCCCTCGGCGGTGCTCGTCGGCCAGCCGGCCGGGGCGACGCGGACGATCGCGATCGCGGCGTACCAGGAGGCCTTCGAGCATTACGACATGTCCATGGCCTCGGCGATCGCCGTCGTGATGGGCGTCTGCCAGCTCGCCGGGCTCGCCGTGATCCTGTTCCTTCGCCGCCGGATGGCGGGGACGGGCGTGGCGACCATGGGCGCGGGGAAGCGCTGATGCGTGGCCGGCTCTGGCGCCTCGCCGTCTTCCTGTTCGTCGTCGGCTTCGTCCTGAACCTCGCCGGAGTCGTGGGCCACGTGCTCGTGTCGTCGCTCGCGCGGCGCTGGTTCGCGACGCCGCTCCCCGGCGCGCTCACGACGGAGTGGTACGCGTACGCGTGGCGCGAGTTCCAGCTCGACCAGGTCCTCGGGGTGACGCTGACGGTCGCCGCCACCGTCACCGCGGCGGCGCTCGTCCTCGGCTTCCCCGCCGCCTACCTGCTCGCGCGGCACGACTTCCGCGGGAAGGGCCCGCTGCTCCTGCTCTTCTTCCTACCGCTCCTGGTTCCACAGATGACCTACGGCATCCCGCTGGCGACGACGCTCTACCGCTACCGCATCGGCGGCACCGTCGCCGGCGTGATCGTGGCGAACCTCGTGCCGATGCTCCCGCTCGCGATCTTCGTGCTCCTGCCCTTCGTCGAGCAGATCAGCGTGAGCCTCGAGTGGGCGGCCCGCGTGCACGGCGCCACGCGCCTCGGGGTCGTGCGCCGGGTCATCGTCCCGCTGGCGCTGCCCGGCCTCCTGACCGCGGGGCTCCTGGTCCTCGTCAACACGGTCGCGAACTTCGAGCTGACCTTCCTCCTCTCGGGCGCGGGCTCGCAGACGCTCGTCGTCGCCCTCTACTACGCGGTCTTCGCCGCCGGGATGCGCCCCATCTACTCGGTGGACGCGATGGCCGTGATCTACATGGCCGTGGTGCTGGCCGTCCTCGTGCTGGCGCTCCGCCTCGTGCGCCCGACGCAGATGGTCTTCCGTCTGGACCGTCGGGACTGACGCGGGTCTGACCCCACGCTGGGCCCGAAGGCCGTCAGAACCTGAGGGTCGCTCCACGAACGGGCCGGAGAGTCGGAGCCTGGCGAAGCTCGAATCCCTTCGACCACGAACCCCTTCGCCCCAGGAGGGGACCGGCTCTGAGTTTGCCGGGGATCACCGGCAGCTGCCAGATCCACCCGAGCCGGAAATAGTGCAGATCGAGCTCGGAGACGACGCGGGTCGAGGCCGGGTAGTCGGTGCGGTTGAACTGGATGGCTCGCCGAGCCCGGATTCCGAGCTTCATCGACGGGCAGGGTATACTCATCCGCGCCTCGGCAACTCTCGAACCCCTTGCGGAGGAGACGCGATGGAACGGATGGCGGTGTCTCGTCGTACCTTCCTCCGGTTGTGCGCAGTCGCGGGGCTCGCGCCGGGGCCGGCCGACGGCGCTGACGCCCCGAAGACGGGTGGCACGCTGCGCGTCGGCTTCTACATCGAGGCCGCCACCATGGACCCTCACCTCTCGGGCAGCAAGGTCGACCGCCAGATCTATCACAACATCTACGAGCCGCTCGTCACGCTCGACACCAAGCTCGGGATCAGGCCGGGCCTGGCCGAGTCGTGGCAGCAGCCGGACTCCAGAACGCTGATCTTCAACCTCCGCCAGGGCGTGAAGTTCCACGATGGGACCGACTTCAACGCCGAGGCCGCCCGGTTCAACTTCAACCGGATGAAGACGGAGCCGAAGTCGGTCCGGAAGGGCGAGGTGGCCAACATCGAATCGGTCGACGTGGTCGATCCCCACACGATCAGGATCAATCTGAAGAAGCCGGACGCGGCCCTGCTGGCCACGCTCACCGACCGGGCCGGCATGATGATCTCCCCGAAGGTCGTCCAGGACCGTGGCGCAGAGCTGCAGCGCAACGCCAAGGGAGCAGGCACTGGCCCCTTCGAGTTCGTCGAGTGGATCAGGGACGACCATCTCCTGATCAAGCGCAACGAGAACTACTGGAACAAGCAGGGCGGGCCCTATCTCGATCGCGTCCGCTACCGCCCGATCCCTGACGACACCGTGAAGCTGCAGAGTCTGCAAGCCGGCGAGATCGACGTGATGGACTACGTTCAGCCCCGCGACGTGGCCGCGGTCAAGGCGGACCGGAACGTGGTCGTGGTCGACGTGCCGTCGCTGGCCGACTTCGCCTATCAACTCAACCACACGCGGCCGCCCTTCAACGTGAAGGCGCTGCGTCAGGCGGTGGCCTACGGCCTGGATCTGGAGCAGATCGTCAGGGGCGTGTGGCTGAACGTCGGCGTGCCGGCCAACGGCCCCGTCCCGCCCACGAGCTGGGCCTATGACAGGACGATCCCGCCCATCAAGCGCGACCTGGCGCGCGCCAAGGCCAAGCTGGCCGAGGGCGGGCAGCCGAGCGGCTTCGCGTTCACCCTGACGACCAACAACATCCCGATCAACATCCAGGAGAGCGAGGTGATCCAGGCCCAGCTCCGTGAAGCCGGTATCACCATGAAGATCAAGCTGGTCGATTCCGCCACGCTGCTCTCGGACGGCAACAGCCGAAACTTCGACATGATCAGCTATCAGTGGAGCGGCCGGCCGGACCCGGACGGCAACACCTATCAGTTCTTCAAGACCACCCCGGGCACGTCGCTCAACTGGTCCGGCATCTCCAACCCGCAGATCGACACGCTCCTCGACCGGACCCGCGAGGTGGCGAACCAGGCCGAGCGGAAGAGGCTCTTTGGTGAGCTGACGAAGATCCTCCAGGAAGAGCTGCCGATGATCTTCATCATCCACCCCGTCGAACCCAAGGCCTTCAGCCCCAGGGTCCAGGGCTACGAGCCGATTCCGGATGGAATGATGCGGTTCAAGGACGTGTGGCTCCGATGAGGTCCGGCTGACCGGCAGCCGCGCGCCATGGCTCGCCTCGTCCTGCACCGCGTGGCCGCGATCGTGCCGGTCCTGCTCCTCGTCACGGCCGGCGTCTTCGCGCTCCTCCATCTGACGCCGGGCGATCCCATCGACGCGATGATGGCGGAGTCGGTGGACGCCAGCGCCAAAGCGAGTCTCCGGCAGGAACTCGGACTCGACCGGCCGATCCACGTCCAGTACGCGACGTGGATGGGGCGTCTGCTGCGCGGCGACCTCGGACGCTCGATTCGCACCGGCGAGCCCGTCATCGAGAACGTGAGCCGCCGGATTCGACCGAGCCTCGAGCTGGCGTCGCTCGCGATGGCCGTCTCGCTCCTGATCGCCTTCCCCCTCGGGATCGTCTCCGCGGCCCGCCGAAACACGGCGATCGACCGTGCCGGCACGTCGTTCGCGCTCTTCGGCATCTGCATGCCGAACTTCCTCCTGGCCCTGCTGCTGATCTTTCTCTTCGGGGTCACGCTCCGATGGCTGCCGATCTCCGGCTACACAGATCCTGTCGAGGAGCCGCTCGCCGGGCTGCGGTCGCTCGTGCTGCCCGCCGTCACGCTCGGCCTGGCGCTGGCGGCCGTCATCACGCGCACGCTGCGCTCGAGCATGCTCGAGGCCCTCGCCGAGGATTACGTGCGCACTGCCCGAGCCAAGGGGCTCTCGGAGTGGCGGGTCATCCGCGGCCACGTGCTCAAAAATGCCCTGATTCCCGTCGTCACCGTGCTCGGGCTGCAGCTCGGGACGCTGATCGGCGGCGCCGTGATCACCGAGTACGTCTTCGCCCTGCCCGGCGTCGGCCGCCTCGTGGTGGACGCCGTGTTCGCGCGCGACTACCCTCTGGTGCAGGGCGTGATTCTCTTGATCGCCCTCGGCTTCATCCTGAGCAACCTGCTCGTCGACCTCCTCTATGGCTGGATCGATCCCCGGATCCGATATCGCTGAGCGGGCGCCGGCGATCGCACGCCGGGCGGCTCCCGCACCCGCGCCGGAGCAGCGATGGGTGGTGCTACGCCGGGCGGCGCGCACGCGCCTGGCGCCGTTCGGCGCCGCGGTTCTGCTGGCGGCCGTGTTGGTGGCCCTTGGCGCGCCGCTCCTGGCGCCCTATGACCCGCTCGAACAGAACCTCGGCCAGGCGCTCGCGCGGCCGGGGCGCGCCCACCTGCTCGGCACGGACAACGTGGGGCGCGACGTGATGTCGCGCGTCATCTGGGGCACGCGCGTCTCGCTCGTGGCCGGCTTCGCGTCGGTCGCGATCGCGACCCTGGTGGGCAGTCTGCTCGGCATGCTGGCGGGCTACGCGGGCGGGCGCGCCGACGGGCTGGTGATGCGGGCGATGGACGCGGTGCTCTCGTTTCCCCCGCTGGTCCTGGCGCTGGCGCTCGGCGCCGTGCTCGGCGCAGGCCTGACCGGAGTGCTCATCGCGCTGGGCGTCGTCTACACGCCGACGTTCGCCCGCCTGATGCGCGGCCAGGTGCTCGCCATCGCGCTGCGCGAGTACGTGGACGCCGCCCGCGCCCTCGGCGCGCCCGGCTGGCGGATCGCCTGGCACCATGTCCTGCCGAACGCCGCCCCGCCGATCGTCGTCCAGGCCTCGCTCAGCGTCGCCTTCGCCATTCTCGCCGAGGCATCGTTGTCGTTCCTGGGCCTCGGCATCCAGCCGCCCGGCGCCTCCTGGGGCAGCATGATCAACGCCGGCCGCGGTTACCTCCAGCAGGCGCCATGGATCGTCTTCGGGCCAGGCGCCGCCCTGTTCGTCACCGTGGTGGGGCTGAACTTCGTCGGCGACGCCATCCGCGATGCGCTCGACCCGCGACTGCGCGGGTGACGGCAGATGGTGGACCTCTGAGAGCAGCTCTCCGCCTACCGATACCGCGGATGCCACTCCTGGCCCGTCCACGTGCGCCAGCGCTCGGGAACCACGCGCACGAGCATGCGCGGGCGCTGGGCCGTGCGCGCGGCATATGCGGGGCCAGCGGGTCCGAGGTAGCGGAGCGACAGCCGGTCGGTCAGCTCGTGGAGCCGGGGACTCGCCGCCGGCGCGACGGGGCCCTCGACGAGCTCGGCGTGCCCCTGGACGAGCACGCGGGTGTGCTGGGCGTGGAGGTCGTCGGCCACGTGGAGCGCGACGCGGGGCGCCTCGCGGATGTGCCGCACCCACTCGGCCCCCTCGCGGCCGACGACGAGGAACGCGCGGCGCTCGGCTTCGAACTCGTACCAGACCGGGGTCAGATAGGGCCAGCCGCCCGGCCCGACGGTGGCGATGCGCGCGTTCCACGGCTCGGCCAGGAAGCGGCGGAGCTCGCCCTCGCTGAGGCCGCCGATCTTGTCGCTCGGCTCAAAGGCCACGTCGAGGGCGCCAGTCAGGAGAGCCCGAGCTGCTCTCTGGCGAGCTTCGTCCCGGCGACGAGGCGCTTGAGCTTCTCGAACGCGACCCAGCGCGGCACTGGAAAGAAGCCGCAGTCCGGGACCGCCGAGAGACGCTCGACGGGAATGTGCTTGGCGCAGAGCGCGAGACGCTCGGCAACGTCCTCCGCCGTCTCCATGTAGAACGACTTCACGTCCACGACGCCGCACGCGACCTCGCGGTCGACGCCGATCTCCTTCCAGTGCTCGATCTCGGCCATCTCGCGGTTCGCATACTCGAAGACGAACTGCTGACACCTGGCGTCCAGCAGCGCGGGGAACATCCACCGGTACGACCGCTTGCCGCGCGGGCGTGAGAGAAGGTTGCCGAAGCAGACGTGGTAGGCGATCTTGGCCCGCACGCCCTCCACGCACGCGTTGAACATCTTCACGTACTCGTCGATCTGTCCCGGCACGATCGCCGCCGACGGCTCGTCGATCTGGACGTAGTCGGCGCCGGCCGCGACCAGCGCCTTGAGCTCCGCGTTCACCACCGGAGCCAGGTCCCAGCAGAGCGCCAGCCGGTCATTGTCGTAGGGGTCGCCGGGGCGCAGCTGCACGTGGATCGAGAGCGTCACCGGGCCGGGGCACGTGGCCTTCACGGGCTTGTCGGTCTGGGTCTTGAGGTACCGGAACTCATCGACGACGCCGAGACCCTTCGGCACGGTGATGCGCTGGCGAGGACGGTAGCGCGGCGTGGAATCGTAGGCGTAGAGTCCGGTCTTGCGGAGGGGCTCGATCGGCTCGAGCCCCTCCATCTTCCCGTAAAACGTCTGGACGAAGAAGAATCGGCGCATCTCACCGTCGCAGACGATGTCGACCCCGGCGCGCTCCTGGTCCCGGATGGCCAGCTGGGTCGCGTCGTCGAAGGTCTCCCTCACGTCGGTCTGGCCGTACTCGCCCCCCTTGATCTTGTCGAGGGCCGTCCAGAACCAGCCGGGAAAGCCGTGGCTTCCGATAACATGCGTCGGGATGAGCGGCAGGGTGGCGGGCATCGAGGCTCCTTAGAGTAAACGCTTGGTGATGATCTCGCGCATGACTTCCGAGGTGCCGGAGGCGATGGTCCAGAGACGGACGTCGCGAAAGAAGCCTTCGACCGGGAACTCGCGCATGTAGCCGTAGCCGCCGTGCATCTGCACCGCGTCGTACGCCACGTGGTTGGCGACCTCCGTGGCGAAAAGCTTGGCCATGGAGACCTCGGTGACGCATTCTTCACCCGCGGCGTAGAGCGTCGCGGCGCGGTAGACGAGCTGGCGCGCGGCCTCGAGCTCGGTCGCCAGGTCCGCCACGCGGTGGCGCAGCGCCTGCCGGGCCGCCAGCGGCTCGCCGAACGCCGTGCGCTCCCGCAGGTAGGCGATCGTGTCCTCCAGGGCTTGCGCGGCCCCGGAGAGCGCGAGCACGGCCGCCATGAGGCGTTCGCGCTGTAAGCCCTCGGCGAGCTGCTGGAAGCCTCGCCCTTCGGTCCCGAGCAGGTTCGCCGCGGGGACCGGGCACTCCACGAAGGCGAGCTCCGCCGTGTCCGAGGCCCGCATGCCCATCTTGTCGAGCTTGCGGCTCACCGTGAAGCCCGGGAGTCCGCGCTCGACGAGAAACATCGAGAGTCCGTCGTGACGGCGCTCGGGGCTGCCGGGGCCTGTGCGCGCCGCGACGAAGTAGAGATCACCGTAAACGCCGTTGGTGATGAACATCTTGCTCCCGGTGAGCACGTAGTCGTCGCTGCGACGCTCGGCGCGCGTCGCGAGCGCCGCCATGTCCGAGCCGGTGCCGGGCTCGGTGATCGCGAGCGCGCAGACACTCTCGCCGCTGATGATCCGCGGCAGGTATTTGCGCTTCTGCGCGTCCGTGCCGAAGCGGGTGAGCCACGGTGAGGACATGTCCGTATGGACGAGCACGCTGAAGGCGACCCCGCCCGAGCGGCAGCGCGCCATCTCCTCTCCCAGGACGACGCTCGAGAGGAAGTCGCCGCCGCCGCCGCCGTACTCCGTCGGGAACTCGAGGCCGAGGAAGCCGAGCGCGCCGAGGCGCCGCCAGAACGTGCGGGGGATCTGGCCGGCGTCCTCCCACGCGCGGACGTGGGGCGCCACCTCCTTTTCGACGAAGACACGGATGCTCTTGCGGAGCATGGCGTGCTCGTCCGAGAAGATGCCCGCTGTCATGCGGCTAACCCCTCTTCATCTTCGCGCGCTCCAGCTGACGGAGCTCTGTGCGCCGGATCTTGCCGGAAATCGTCTTCGGCAGATCGGCGACGAACTCGATCTCGCGCGGGTATTTGTAGGGGGCGGTGACGGTCTTGACGTGCTCTTGCAGGTCGATGACGAGGGCGGCGCTCGGCGTGTGGCCGGGCGCCAGGACGACGAACGCCTTGACGATCTCGCCGCGGAGCGCATCGGGCTTGCCGATGACGGCCGCCTCCTGCACCGCCGGGTGCTCGACGAGCGCCGACTCTACCTCGAACGGGCCGATACGGTAGGACGCGCTGTTGATGACGTCGTCGGCCCGGCCCACGAACCAGAGGTAGCCCTCCTCGTCCATCGAGGCGCGATCGCCCGTGACGTACCAGTCGCCCCGGTGGCACTTCGCGGTCGCGTCCGGGTTTTTCCAGTACTCCTTGAACATCCCCACGGGGCGCTCGGGTGCCACGCGGACCGCGATGTCGCCCTCCGCCCCGCGGTCCACCTCTCGCCCCTCGTCGTCCACGATGGCGACCGTGTGGCCGGGAGCGGCCGGTCCCATCGAGCCGGGCTTCCAGGGAGTCGCGGGAAACGTCGCCGCCAGCAGGACTGTCTCGGTCTGGCCGTAGCCCTCGTAGATGTGGTGGCCCGTCCCGTCCCGCCACGCCTCGATGACCTCGGGATTGACGGCCTCGCCCGCACCGAGGCAGTGGCGGAGCATCGGGAACCGGTACTTCTTCAGCGGCTCCTGGACCAGCATGCGGTACGCCGTCGGCGGGGCGAAGAACGTCGTGATCGGAAAGCGCTCGAACATGGAGAGCGTCTCCCCCGGCTCGAACTTCTTGCCGCGCGCGTCCCAGACGAAGAGTGCGGCGCCCATGTTCCACGGCGCGAAGCAGCACGTCCACGCGGCCTGGGCCCAGCCGGTGTCGGAGATCGTCCAGTGGAGATCGTCGGGCGTGTTGTCGAGCCAGAACTTCCCGGTGATGACGTGACCGATCGGGTAGGAGGCGTGCGTGTGGAGCACCATCTTCGGGTAGCCGGTCGTGCCCGACGTGAAGTAGATCATCATCGGATCGGCGCTCGCGTTCTGCGGGTGCGTCATCGACGCCGACGCCTGCCGGAGCAGGTCCTCGTACTCGTGCCACCCGCCGCCACGCCCGACGACGATCCGGCGCTTCACCGTGGGGCACTGGGGGAGGACACGCTCGAGCTTCTCCTGATTGTCCTCGTCCGTGATGACGACCGACGCTTCGGCGAGGTTGAGCCGGTACTCGATGTCCTTGGGCGTCAGGAGCGTGGTGCCCGGCACGGAGACGACGCGCGCCCGGATGCACCCGAGGATGATCTCCCACCACTGGTAGACGCGCGGCAGCATGACGAAGACGCGCTCGCCGGCGGTGACGCCGAGTGCGCCGAGGGCGTTGGCGAAGCGGCGAGACCGCTCGCCAAGCTCCGCGTACGTGAAGCGCCGGGGTTGGCCGTCAGCCGCGACCCACAGGAGGGCCAGCTTGGCCGGGTCTCGCGCCCACCGATCGAACGTGTCGAACGCCCAGTTGAAGCGCCCGGGCACCTGGAGCTGGAAGCTTTGGCGGGTCGCCATGTAGTCCGTCATGTTGGGCGCCATGGGCTTCGACGTTACCTCACCTTCGTTGGCTGGGCTTCATGGACGCTGCCGCCCCCGTCCTCGAGGATCGTCTGGCCCGTGATGAAGTCGCTCCCATCCGAGGCCAGGAAGAGTCGCATGGCTCCCTCCCCGCTTCACGTCGTGGGACTCCAAGACCATACAACAAGAGCCGGATCAGGGCACGGTCGCCGCCCCGGGAGGAGACTCGGCGCCGCCTGGAGCGCCTCGAGCAGGAGTACCACGTGAACGCCAGGATCGAAGACCTCGAGCGACGCCTCCGGTCCGCGTCGCAGCCGGCGAAGCCCTACTGGTCGCGGCACACGCGGCGACGCTATCGTCTGGACCGCCGGGACCGACGCGCGTACAATCCGGCGCCATGCCGATCCGCTGGGACGCATCCCGCACTGCGCTGGCGTCGATCGCGGAGGCGGTCGGGCGCACGCCGCTCATCCGATTGAACCGCGCGACCGCCGAGGTCCGTCCAGAGGTCTTCCTGAAGCTCGAGTGGTACGGCCCCACGGGGAGCCTCAAGGACCGGATCTACCTCTACATGTTCGAGCGCGCGGAGGCGCGCGGTGAGCTCGTCCGCGGCATGCGGGTCCTCGAGTGCTCGACCGGCAACGCCGGAATCGCGTGCGCCTTCGTCGCGGCGGTCAAGGGCTACGCGTGCACGATCGTGATGCCCGAGGGGATGAGCGACGAACGGAAGAAGATCATGCGCGCCTACGGCGCCGACCTCGTGTTCACACCCGGCGGGGAGAGCGACGTGGACCTCGCCCTCGCCCGCCTCGACGCGATCCGCGCGGGCGACCCCGCGGGCTACTGGGTGCCCGGCCAGTTCGACAACGCCGACAACGTGGAGGCGCACTACCGCACGACCGGCCCCGAGATCTGGGAGCAGTGCGGCGGGCGCGTGGGGGCGTTCGTCGCCGCGCAGGGCAGCGGCGGAACGCTGACCGGCGTCGGCCGCTTCCTCCGCGAGCGCGACGCGCGGGTGCGGCTCTACGCGGTGGAGCCCGACGAGTGCGCGCTCCTGGCGCGGCGCGAGTGGGGGCCCCACGGGATCGAGGGCATCGGCGACGGGTTCGTGCCCGAGAACCTCGACGTCTCACTCCTCTCCGGCGTGATCACGACGACCACCGACGAGAGCGTCTCGATGGCGCGGCGGCTCGCCGCCGCGGAGGGGATCTTCTGCGGCATCTCGACCGGATGCAACGTCGCGGCGGCGCTGACCCTCGCGCGCCGCCACCCGGAGCTCGCGCCGATCGTGACGATGGCGAACGACACCGGGCAGCGATACTTCACCACGGTGCTGTGCGGCGAGGCCAAGCGCGTCGACGTCCCCGCGCGTGACCACCCGATGGACCCGCGGACCCGCGAGGCGCTCGACCGGTACCAGGCAGGCTGGGAGCTCCTCCCCTGATCCCCAGCGAGTACGACTTCGTCGCCGCGCGGCGGCGGCTCGAGGACAAGCCGAAGTCGGCGGGCGAAAAGCTCACGTCGCTCGACGACGCCGTCGCCCGGATCAAGGACGGTGACCGGGTGGCTGTCGGCGGGTGCCTCTTCTCGCGCACCCCGATGGCGCTCGTGCGCGAGCTCCTCCGGCAGCGCCGCCGCGGGCTCACCCTCGCGCGCAACCTCACGTGCACCGAGGGCGAGTTCCTCATGGTGGCCGGCGCGGTCGAGCGGATCGTGACCGCATGGATGTCGATCGGGCTGCCGTGGGGCGTCTCGAAGATCCTCCGTCACTTCGTCGAGTCCGGTCGGGTGGCGCTCGAGGAGTGGAGCCACCTCGCCCTTGGCCTGCGCTTCCGCGCGGCGGCGATGGGCGTCCCGTTCCTGCCGACGCTGACGATGCTCGGCTCCGACCTGATCGCGGTCGGTGGAACGAAGACGCTGCAAGATCCGTACACCGGGGCGACGCTCGCCGCCGTCCCCGCGCTGTTCCCCGACGTGGCGCTGCTGCACGTGCACCGCGCGGACCGCTTCGGTAACTGCCAGATCGACGGCTATCCCCACATGGACGCCGACATCGCGCAGGCAGCGACGACGGTGCTCGTCACGACCGAGGAGATCGTCTCCGAGGAGGAGACTCGCCGCCATCCCGAGCGCACCGTGCTCCCCGGCTTCGCCGTCGACGCCCTCGTGCTGGCGCCGTTCGGCGCATTCCCCCACGAGTGCTACGGCCTCTACGAGGCGGACTTCGACCACTTCGCGGAGTACACGCGGGCGATCGACGCGCGCGGGCCGACCGCCGTGGCCGACTACCTCGAGCGTTACGTCTACGCGCCCCCCACGTGGGGTGACTATCTCGACCTCTTCGGCGGCGAGCGCCTCGCGCTCCAGCAACGCCGGGCGCGCGAGCTCGTGGGCGCATGACCGCGGCCGAGCTGCTCGCCGTCGTCGCCGCGCGCGAGCTCCGCGACGACACGACGGTCTTCGCCGGCGTCGGCGTGCCGCTCCTCGCCGCCGCCCTCGCCCGAGCGCGCCATGCCCCGCGGCTCACCCTGGTCATCGAAGGCGGCATCATCGGCCCCGAGATCGCGCCGGGTCGGCTACCGATCTCGACCAACGAGATGCGCGCGGGCCGCCGGGCGACGATGCTCCCCGGGATCACCGACGCCTTCCTCTTCGCCCAGCGCGGCTTCGTCGACGTCGGCTTCATGGGCGGCGCGCAGATCGACCGCTATGGGAACATCAACACCAGCGTGCTGGGCACGGACTATTGGAACCCGAAGGTACGGCTGCCGGGAACAGGCGGCGCCAACGACATCGCGTCATTGTGCCGCGAGGTCATCATCGTCACGCCGCACGAGCGGCGCCGCTTCGTCGAACGCGTCGACTTCGTGACGAGCCCGGCGTGGCTCCGCGGCGACGGCTCGCGGCGTGCCGCCGGGCTCCTCTTCGGCGGTGTCTCCCGCGTCGTCACGACGCTCGGGATTCTCGGCTTCGATCCGGACTCGCGGCGCATGCGGATCGAGGCCGTCCACCCCGGCGTCTCGGTGGCGACGGTCCGTGCGCACACGGGCTTCGAGCTCGTCGAGGCAGCGCACGTGGCCGTCACCGCCCCGCCGTCCGAGGAGGAGCTCGAAGCGCTCCGCGCGCTCGACCCCGAGCGGCGGTTCCTCGGCTGAGCCCGCGATGCACTGGGGGCTCGCGCTCCGGAACTTCGTCGGCCCGCGCGATACCCCCGACGTGGACGCCCTCTACACCTACGCCGAACGTGCCGAGGCGCTCGGCTTCGAGTCGGTCTGGGCCTGGGACCACGTGATCCTCGGCGTCGAGCCGGCGTTTCCGATCCTCGACGCGATCGGCATCCTCACGGCGATCGCCGCGCGCACACACCGCATCAAGCTCGGGACGGGGGTGCTCGTCCTTCCGCTCCGGAACCCGACCGTCGCGGCCAAGGCCCTCGCCACGCTCGATGCGATCTCCCATGGCCGGCTCATCCTGGGCGTCGCCGCCGGCTGGTACGCTCGCGAGTTCGACGCCGTGGGCGTGGACTTCAAGCAGCGCGGGCGCCTCTTCGAGCGGAACCTCGCGATCCTGACCCGCCTGTGGACCGAGGAGCGCGTGACCCTCCGTGTGGACGAGTTCAACCTGCGCGAAGCGGCCATGCGGCCCCCCACCATCCAGCGGCCGCGCCCGCCCATCCTGATCGGCGGCTACGTGGACGCGGTCCTCCGCCGGGTCGCCCGGATGGGCGACGGCTGGCTCACCTACTTCTACACGCCGGAGAGCTACCGGAGGTCGTGGGAGAAGATCGTGGGCTTCGCCCGCGACGCGGGCCGCGACCCCGCGACCCTCACGGGGACCAACCAGCTCGCGATCTACGTCGGCGGCTCCCGCGAGGAGACCGAGACACCGATGCGGCGGTGGCTCGAGACGGAGTGGGACGTCGCCGCGTGGAGCGAGTCGACGCTCGAGCACGCGATCCGCGGGAGCGCCGCGGAGTGCGCCGCCCAGCTCCGCGCGCACGTCGCGTCGGGGGTGGACCGGATCGTCCTGATCCCGTACCGCTACGAGCCCGAGCAGGTCGAGCGCGTCGCGCACGAGGTCCTCCCGCTCCTTTAGCAGGCCACCCACGGGAGCGCCGGCCGAGCGCTCCGAGGAATGTCCTCCCGCTCCTTTAGCAGGCCACCCACGGGAGCGCCGGCCGAGCGCTCCGAGGAATGTCCTCCCGCTCCTTTAGCAGGCCACCCACGAGAGCGCCAGCCGAGCGCTCCGAGGAATGTCCTCCCGCTCCTTTAGCAGGCCACCCACGGGAGCGCCAGCCGAGCGCTCCGAGGAATGTCCTCCCGCTCCTTTAGCAGGCCACCCACGGGAGCGCCAGCCGAGCGCTCCGAGGAATGTCCTCCCGCGGCTCTGATATCATCTGGCCATGCGCGAGCC
>Ga0209266_1000064_pt1 | contig 90485 bp, 94 predicted proteins | sample GraSoiAngelo_132_FD_185889 | JGI IMG/M metagenome (GOLD analysis project Ga0209266, IMG submission 185889) | Grasslands soil microbial communities from the Angelo Coastal Reserve, California, USA - 14_0929_02_40cm (SPAdes) (version 2) | ecosystem: Environmental > Terrestrial > Soil > Grasslands ...
GTCTAACTCTCGGTATCACCCGCGGCCGAAGGCCGTCGGGTGCATGCCGTTGTTAGACAGTACCAACCCAGCGGCTTCACGCGAGAAGATTTCGATACCACCAACACCAGAATACGGCGACCAGGAGCGACACGCCGGCCCAACTGCGCACTTCTGTAGGGGATGCGCCGGTGAAAAGCACTATGACGAACGTGACGCCGATGACCGCTGTTGCACCGCTTGTTGCAACTAGGAGAATGATCCTCTCATCGCCCTGCGTCTTGGCCACAAGTCGGTCACGGAGGGGTCGAGAGAACTCCCAGATGAACGGCGCTACCAGCAGGTACAAGGCGAACGGGATAAAGCACCAACGAGCCACGGGCGCCCAGTCCGCGAACTGTCCGCGTGCAGGGCTGAGATCAATCGTTGACGCCCATGCGAAGAATATCGGCGCGGCCAGAGACACTGCGCAGGATGATCGGAGCACGGCTTTTCCGATGACCTGTCGAGCGTCAGCCATCTTGTCCCTATCTGTCTAACCTTATCTATTTTGAACCACGTAACACGATGAACGCTGCGCGGGGTGCAGTGTAGCGCCCGGCGTCCATTGAATCGAATACGCCCGATTTGGCTTGGAAATCGCGGGGCAGGACCGCAATGCGACCAGCCGCGGCGCCTGTGCTATCTTGCGTGGCGCCGCGGTGTAGCGCCGGTTGTGTCATGACGGGAACATGCGGTCCGCCGGGCTCCGCACGGCCGCCGGGCCACGGTTCAGGACGTGGGTGTAGATCATCGTCGTGCTCACATCCCGGTGGCCAAGCAGTTCCTGAATGGTGCGGATGTCATGACCGTCCTCCAGAAGGTGCGTCGCAAACGAGTGCCGGAACGTGTGGCACGTCGCCTTCTTGGCAAGGCCGGTCTTAAGCACGGCCTCTCGGACGGCACGCTGGATGACCGACTCGTGCAGATGATGGCGGCGGCGTTGACCCGTGGCTCGGTCGACGTAGAATCGCGTCGCCGGGAACACCCATTGCCAGGCCCATTCGCGCCCCGCGTTGGGGTACTTCCGAGCGAGCGCCCACGGCAGCTCGACCCACCCTGCGCCCTGGCGGAGGTCGCGTTGATGGAGTGCTCGCACCCGTTCGGCGTGCTTCGCGAGATCGGCCTTGACAGTGCCCGGCAACATCGTCATCCGGTCCTTGCCGCCCTTGCCGTCGCGGATCGTGATCTGGTTCGCCGCGAAGTCGACGTCCTTGATTCGCAGCTGGCAACATTCCAGGAGTCGACATACGTTCGCGTCATGGGCAGTTCAGCGCGGCGCCACCCTGCAGGAGGTCAAAGACCTCCTCGGGCACCACTCGCTCGCGATGGCGCTGCGGTACGGGCATCTCGCCCCTGAGCATCTCCGTAGCGCTGTCGCCCGTCTTGACGCCGTCCTTCCTGCCCACTACTCAACGCAAGACTCAACGCAAGAGGTGGCGAGCGAGATGGAGCGTCTCTCGAAGTAGCTGTTCTTGTTGGTGCGCCCGGCAGGGATCGAACCTGCGACCTTCGGATTCGAAGTCCGACGCTCTGTCCAACTGAGCTACGGGCGCGACGGGTACTCAGCGTACACCAACGAGCGCCACCCGAGGCTGACCGACGTCGGGGGGTGTAAGCTCAGAACAGTAGGGCGTTTATCGTCCGCACGCAAGAAGCCCGATGCTGCGGTGCGGCAGTTTTCAGCCCGTGGGGCTGGTCTCCTCCACTGGACGCTCGAGGGCGCCTCCTGAGTAGTTTTCGGGGAGGAGATCGAGCGAACAGGCTGGTTCACCTGATGAGCCACAGAGAACGACGTAGGATACTCATCTGTCCCGCAAGCGGCCACGCTGTCAATGATCCAGTCGGACCCTTCTGTGGCGACCACGGAGCGAGGATGTTCTCCGACTGCCCGGCCTGCGGAAGTGAGTGGTCTCGCACCCGGGACCCGCGAGGAGAGAAGGGCACCGATTTCTGTGCTCAGTGTGGCAATCCTGCCCCGTGGCTGTCGCGGACGGAGCTGATCCAATGGCTCAAGGCCTGCGTTCAGGCCACGGATCTCGAACCCGCGAAGCGACGTGAACTTCAGGAGGCGCTCGATCGCATCGCTGAGCTGGCGCCAGACGACACGAAGACGGCCGCGGGATGGGACAGGCTCCGAGCGGTCGCGCCAAGAGTATGGGAGCTCGCGAAGCCGGTGATCAACGTACTCATCGGCGAGGGCGTGAGGAAGATGCTCAGGCTGTAGGCGCCCGCGCCGGCCGGTCAGCCGAGATCGGGCTCGACCCGGAGGCCGTTGTTGAACCGATTCGTGAAGTTCGCCACGCTCACGACCAGGGCCAGCTCGACCACCTGGTCCTCACCGAAATGCCGCTTGAACTCGTCGAGCGCGCCGTCGCGGAGCCCGGCGCCCGCGGCCCGCGTCAGCCGCTCGGCGTAGAGGAGCACGGCCTTCTCCTTCTCGTCGAAGAGCGGGCTCTTCTCGTAGAACGTCAGCGCCCGGATCTGCTCGTCGGTGATGCCGATCCGCTTCGCCGAAGCGGTGTGGGCGCGGGTTCAGTACTCGCACCCGTTGAGCAGTGAGGTCTTCAGGTACGCCAGCTCCTTGTACTTCGGCTCCACCGTGCCCTCGCTCATGACGGACGCGTAGAACGCGAGGAAGGTCTTGAGCGCGGCCGGGCGGTGGGCCATCACAGCGAAGATGTTCGGCATGCGCCCGAAGCGCTTCGTCAGGTCGTCGTAGATCGGCTTCGCGGCATCCGCGGCCTTCTCTTTCGGGATCGGGTTGACGACGGGCATGCGAGTCTCCTTTCGGCCGTGAGTCGGCCCCCGGGTCAGCGCGGGCCGGGTCTCACGACGGGGCGGCGCTGAGGGCCGCGCGGATCACGGTGGTGAAGGACCCGATGAGCATGGCGATGAGAATCGCCGAGCCGATCCAGAGCAGGGTCTGCAACCGCTTCTCGTCCATCGTGCCGGCCCTCCGCTCGCGCACGCTAGAGCTTCGGTGCGATCTGTGACGCGAACTGCTCGAGGTGCTGCAACTCGTCGAAGACGGGGTTGAGCATGAGGAAGCCCACGCCCGCTGCGGTGATCTCGGAGAGGCGGTCGACGCACTCCCCGGGGTCACCCCACACCGAAACCTCCGCGGCGAGCTCGGGCTTGCCATAGAAGGCGCCGAACCACTCGGCGAGCCGTCGCCCCGCCCGTGCGCGGTCGCGGTCGACGGCGATGTAGACCCGCTTGCCGAGCGGAAACGTCGCGGGATCGCGCCCGGCCTCCGCGAGGAGGCCACGCAGGAGCTTGACCTCGTCGAGAAACGTCGCCGTCGAGACGGAGCCCGCGCCGATGAAGCCGTCGCCGAGCTTCACGGCGCGCCGGAGGGCGTCCGGGTGATGGCCGCCGAACCAGAGGGGCGGGTGGGGCTTCTGCAGAGGCTTCGGCTCCATCGACCCGTTCTGGAGCTTGAAGAACTCGCCCTCGAAGGTGACGCGCGCCTCGGTCCACAGGCGCTTCATGAGCGTGAGCCCTTCCGCGAAGCGCGCCGCCCGGCGCACCGCGTGGAGACCGAACGCGGGGTAGACGCGCGGGTTGCCGCCGAGCCCGACGCCGACCGTGAGCCGCCCGCCGCTCAGGTGATCGAGCGTCGCCAGGCTCTTGGCGAGGTGGACCGGGCTTCGCAGCGCGGTGAGCAGGACCGCGGTGCCGAGCCGCAGCCGCTCCGTGCACGCCGCCGCGTACGTGAGGAGCACGACCGGCTCGAGGCTCCGGATCGAGCCCAGGATCTGCTCGACGACCCAGGCACTCTGAAAGCCGAGCGCCTCGGCGCGCGCCAGGAACTCGCGGATGCGACGCACGTCGAACGCGCCCTCCACGAGGGTCTGGGGGATCGCGACCCCGAGCTCGACCCGACGCTTCACGCGGCGAATCCTACCACACCGGGGCGGTGGTATAGTGTGGGGCGCCGTCGGCCCCGAAACATCACGACCAGGAGACCACCATGAACCCACTCAAGGAGATGATCGCTGGGGCGGTGGACCGCCTCGGTGACGAGCTCGAGCGACTCTCGCACAGCATCCACGACCACCCGGAGCTCGGCTACCAAGAGGTGAAGGCCGCCGCGTGGCTCACCGAGTTCCTCGACGCGCAGGGCTTCAAGGTGGAGCGCGGTGTCGCCGGCGTGGAGACCGCGTTCCGCGCGACGCTCGAGACCGGTGAGGGTCCGACCATCGCGATCCTCTGCGAGTACGACGCGCTGCCGGGCATCGGCCACGCCTGCGGCCACAACGCCATCGCGACCGCCGGCGTCGGTGCGGGCGCCGGGCTCGCCGCGGTGCGCGATCGCCTGCCGAAAGGGCGCGTCCACGTCGTCGGCACGCCCGCGGAGGAGGGCGGTGGCGGCAAGGTGCGGCTCATCAAGGGCGGCGTCTTCAAGGACGTGGACGCCGCGATGATGGTCCACGGCTGGGACCGCTGGATTCCGCACATGGACCTGCTGGGCATCGTGCGCGTCGGCCTGGAGTTCACGGGCAAGGCCGCGCACGCCTCCGCGGACCCGTGGGAGGGCGTGAACGCGCTCGACGCTGCGGTCCAGACCTACACCAACGTGGCGATGCTGCGCCAGCAGGTCCGCCCCGACGCGCGCATCCACGGGATCATCACCCATGGTGGGGCGGCGCCCAACATCATCCCCGAGTTCGCCGCCGCGACCTTCTACGTGCGCTCGATCAATCTCGACTACATGTGGGAGCTCCAGAAGCGGGTCGTCGCCTGCGCGGAGGCGGCGGCCAAGGCCACGGGCTGCACCCTCCGGGTCGTCGAGAGCCCGGACAACGTCTACGAGCCCATGAGGCGGAACGCGACGCTGCTCGAGGTCTTCCGCGCCAACCTCCGGGCCTGCGGCGTCGTCGAGGCGCCCGAGATCAAGGACCGCCTCGGCTCCTCGGACATCGGCAACGTGAGTCACGTGATCCCGGCGATCCAGCCCCTCATGAAGATCGCGCCCGACGGCACGCCGATCCACTCGCGCGCCTTCGCGGCGGCCGCGCGGAGCCCGCTCGCGCGCGAGGGCACGCTGACCGCGGCGAAGGCGATGGCGATGACCGCGCTCGACCTGCTCGCCGACCCGTCGCTCGTCAAGAAGGCGCAGGCGGAGTTCAAGACGATCCCGTGACGCAGCGGCCGCTCGCGTCGACGCGGGGGGTAGCTAGGAAGTAGCGAAGCGCGGCGCCGGGTCGAGCGCCGCCGCGGTCCGGCTCGCCATCCAGCCGCCCACGACGCCCGCGACCAGCGTCAGACCGAGCGCCACGAGGGTCGCGCCCGCGTCCGGGACGAGCGGACGGAACGCGGGCAGCGACGCGAGCCTCACCGCCATCAGCGCGAAGAGCACGAGCGCGTAGGCGACCGCCGCCCGGATGGGTCGGCGACGCGGGTCCACGAGGACCAGGGCGGCGACGGGAAGGAGGCCGAGGAGCTGCGCGAGGCTCGCCGTCGCGCCCGGCGGCGTGCCGTTCTTCCGCGCGACGAGGTACGCGACCGCGATCGGCGAGGTCGGATCCTTGGCGATCTCCGCCTCGATGACCGACACCGGCTGGAGGAGATCGAAGCCGACGCGCGCGATCTGCATGCCCACGAGGCCGAGCGCGACCGCGCCGACCATCACGACAGCGGGCGTCCAGCGGACGCCGGACAGCTGCGCCGTCGCGACCAGCGCCAGGGGCAGCACGAGCGACGCGAGCATCGCGTAGAGGTGGAAGAGGACGCCGCCGTTGAGGTACGCGATCCGGAAGCTCGGCTGCAGCGCGAAGTGCAGTCCGATGTAGAGGATCGTACCGGTGCAGACGACGGCGGCGAGGGCGACGCGGTTCGTCGCTGGATAGACCTCGCGGGCGATGCGGAAGCAGCCGAGCGTGTTGATCATGGCGCCCAGGAGACCCAGGAGGTGCGGCGGGCTCCAGAGCGTGACGTCGAGGCCGAACAGACGGTGCCAGAGGTCGTCGATCGGCGCCGCGAGGACGGTGAGGGCGATGCCCCACGCCGCCAGGTGGAAGCCACGCGTGCCCGTGAGGCCCAGCACCCTCACGACGTCAGCCGCGCCGGGCGAGGGCCGGAGCGTCGTCCACGCGAGGACGCCGAAGCTCAGCCCCACCATCACGGCGACGCCGGCGTAAGTCATGAGATGGGGCGCGATCCAGAAGGAGTCGCGGCCGATCAGCGTGTGCCACTGGATGTCCCACTGGACGCCCCAGCTCGCGACCACCTTCGCGCCGAGGAGCGCCCACAGCACCGCGCGCCGCCAGGCGAGCGACGCATCGGCGGCGGCCGCCGCGGCCGGGGAAGCGCGGATGGCGCCGGCTCTGGTGCTCGTCGTCATGCCTCCGGCTCGGGCTCACGGTCGAGCATAGGTGACCGTGTGATGCGCCAGCAGTCTACCATCCGTGCCCACGCTCTCCGCCACGCCGTAGACGAGTCGCCGCCCGAGCCGGAGGATCCGGGCCGTGCAGCGGAAAGCCTCTTCCTTCGCCGAACCCAGGAAAGCCGTCGTCATGGCGGCGGTCACCGACGCGTCCGTCCTGCCGAGCTTGGTCATGATCGCGAGCCACATGGCCACGTCGGCCGCCGCCATGAAGACCTGGCCGCTCACGATCCCGCTGGGCCTCTCGAACGTCTTCTGAAACGGCACGTCGATCGCGCACTGACCGTCGGCGATCGAGGAGAGTCTGAACCCGTAGGCGCGTGTGAACGGAACGTCGGCGAGCAGCGCGCGGAGCTCGGCGTCGGTGACCGCAAGGGCCATCGTCGTCACGCCCTCAGCGCGGCCAGGACCTTCCTGGCCTGGTTCACGTGGTCGATGGCGTGCAGGCGCCAGCTGACGATCGTGTACGACTTCCAGTCGAGATCCTCGATCCACTCGAGCGGCGTCGTCTTGCCCTCCGCGTCCTTCACGTTGACGACCATCACGAGCGGCGCCCGCGCCGCCGTGGTGTAGTCGGCCGGCACGGCGGCGAGCGTTCTGAGGGTCTCGGCGTGGAGGCGCCGCAGCTCGTCGAGGAGCCACGGCCACGGCCGCAGGAGCGGCGCCTTGGACTGGAGGTTCGCGGGGATTGGCCCGCCCGGCGGCCGCCGGCCCGCGAGCAGGCACCAGAGCTCGTCGAGTCCCGGGCGGTAGGTCTCGACGAGGTGATCCACGATCTCGTGGATCGTCCACTCCCCCGGGATCGTCGCGCATGCGGCCTGCGCCGCCGGGAGCGGCGTCATTAGGTCTTCGACGGAGCGGAACGCCTCCGCGATCCGCTCACAGAGGACGGGCACCGGTGCTTCCGAGCTCTTCGTCCTGAAGTACTCACGCGCCCTCTCCATCGCCTGCGCTTCCGCCTCGGTCCTCATGGCGCCTCCCTCTTGAGGTAGCGCATCAGCGCGTCCTCGCAGAATCGGACTGCCGTCGCAACACTGAACGCCTTCGGGTCAAATGTGATCTGCAGCGAGACGCCGTCCACGAGGGCGAGGACGACAGCGGCCGCCTCTCCGACATCGACCCGGCGAAATCTCCCCGCCCGTATCCCCTGGGCGATCAGCGCGCCGAGCTGCCGGCGCATCCGCCCGTAGAGGGCGGCGTTGATCTCGCGCAACTGCCGGTCGTGCATCGTCTCGCCCCAGAACTCGACGAATACGACCCAGAACTCTCGCGCCTCCGCGGCGAGCCCGAGGCACGCGGCGAGGAGCGCGGCCAGACGCCTCCACGGATCGCGCCCGCCGCGCGCTTGGGCGGCGGCCACGCGCCGGTCGAGGTCGGTCGTCACGGCCTCGAGCGACGCGACGAGGATTGCCCGCTTGTCGCCGAAGTAGTAGTGGAGGATCCCCTGGCTCACGCGGGCCTCGCGCGCCACCTTCTTCATGGTGAGGCCCGAGTAGCCGTCGCGGGCTAGGCAACGGACCGTGGCACGCACGATCTGCTCACGTCGAAGCGGGGCGACACCGACCTTGGGGCTCATACTTTTTATTGATTGGACGACCAATTATCTTCGGCTCTCGGCGCGACGTCAAGCAGCTCGTCGGGGGGCCGGCCGAGCGGCGGCGCGCGGTCAGGCGCCGGCGCGGCGCCGTTCGGCCGCGCGCTCCGCCTCGAGCCGCTCGAGCTCGACGGCCGAGTGATCGGCAAAGATCATCGCCGCCGCGATCGCGTGGTGGCCCGCGCGCCCGGCGATGAGCCGATGCATCGCCTGGCAGATCCTCCGGTAGGCGGGGTGCCCCTGGGGCGTCGTGCGCAGCTCGATGACGTGCATCGCCTCGCGGGCGTTCAGCTCCATATAGAAACGCACCCGGTACGCCATCGCGACCGCGTACGAGGCGACCTCGGGCAGCCCGGCGGCCACGATCGCGTCGTGGAGCTCGGCCGACCCCCCGAGGACCTCCGTCCAGTCGGCCTCGGCGCCCGCCGCCGCGACCGCCTCGGGCATCACGGAGCCGTGGTGCGGCGTGAGCCGCTGCCACTCGAGGGTGAGCAGGCGGTGGCGCTGCAGGTCGCGGAACGCGCCGTAGTCACCCAGGATGTCGAAGCGGTACGACGTCCGCTCGAACGCGCGCCCGGGCCGGTGGCGTCGGTTGAGCCGCTCGCCCACGTAGGCGTCGAGCACCGCCCGCCGCTCCTCGTGTGTCATCTTCCGGGCGCGCTCGAGCAGCTCGTCGTCGGGCAGCGCCGAGACCGCGTAGAGAGCCGCGGCGACGACTTTCACCTCGCCCTCGGGATCGAAGTCCGTCAGCGTGACTTCCTCGCGCGGCTCCGACGCGGCGGCGTCCAGCAGTCGCCCGGCCACCTCCTGCGTCGCCGCGCGCGTCGCCGCGAGATAGCGCGACCAGGCGCCGCCGCGCTCTGGCAGGTCGACGCGCTTGAGGAACGCCGGTATGACCTTGCGCAGCTCGGTCAGCATCAGGTCCGCGTACGAACGTACCTCGAGTAAGGGGTGCGCGCGCATCCGCAGCAGGAGCTGCTCGTACGCCTGGCCCGTCCCGTAGATGCCGACGTGGGAGATCGTCGCCGCGGGCAGCATCCCGCGCAGCGTGTCGAGTGCCTTCGCGCGGATGGTCATCCGGTAGACGGTCTCGGCCTCCGCGGGGTCGCGCGGATACTTCGTCTCGTAGAAGGCGCGCATCCGCGGCAGCCACGCCCGGTAGGTGTCGAAGGCGCGGTCGAGGGTGCGGACGTACCGTTCGCGGAGCGGGCCGTCGAGCTCGGCGGGAACGTGATAGCGGTAGCGACCGCCCGGGCGGTCGTCGTACGGGATATATCGCGTCGACTGCTCGAGGTAGGCCATCAGGCGCCCCCACTCGAGCACCTTGGTCAGGATGTTCGAGGCCCCCTCGCACGCCAGGTGGACGCCCCCGAGCTGAGCGACCGAGTCGTCGCCGTACTCGAAGAAGACGCGCTCGTAGAGCTGCTCGGCGCGCTCGCTGCCGGCGTCGGCGACCTTGACAGGCTGGCGCTTCGGCGGAGGCTTGACCGCCCGCGCGACAGCCTTCTCCCGCTGCTCCGGCGTCAGGAACTCGTCGAGGAAGAGCCGGCGCAGCGACTTCGACGAGCGCGAGTAGCGCGCGAAGAGCGCGCCCTTGACGACCTCGGGAAGATTGACGAGCGCGAACACCGGGCCGTCGAGGTTGGTGACGTAGGGGGCGAGGGCGGCGCGTTCCTCCCGCGTGAACTCGTCGGCCATCTCAAGGGCGATCTTAGCACCTCGGCTGGCGGGCCCTCATCCCTTCCGCATGTAGGCGGGCGCCTCGTGCGTGAGGAAGTCCTCGCGCGGCGGCGCGAAGACGTCCACGACCTCGGTGTCCTCCGGGAACCACGCCTCGTGCTCCACACCGCCGGGGATGACGCCGACGTCGCCCGGCCCGCACGCCCGCTTGTCGTCGCCGAGGCGAAACTCCATCTTCCCCTTGAGCACCCAGAAGACCTGCTCGTGGGGGTGCTTGTGGGCGGCGGCGTGGGCGCCCGCCTTCATGGACCACCAGACGACCATCTCCTTGTCGCCGACGAGCAGCCGGCGCGTGATCTTGTCGGTGATCTTCTCCTCGGGCAGGTGTCGGAGCGCGTGGAAGCCCTTCATGCTCGCCATCGTGTGCCTCCCTGTGTCTCTCCCTCGGGATCGTGGGCTCAACGTAATCGCCGGCGCTGCCGGCTGTCAAGTAACGCGCCGTTCCATGCTGCGGCTACATGAAAATGTCACGAGGATACTGGACCCTCTTGAATATCGCGAGCAGCAGTCATACGATCACCCGCGCGTGTCGGTAACCGTTCCCTGTGCCTCTCACCGTGAAAGGAGCTGGTCGCCATGAGGTTCAAGGGGTTGCTCGCCGCCGTCCTCCTCGTGTTCGCCTCAGCGTCCGTCGCGCTTGCCCAAAGCGATTGCACCAAGATCGTCCCGCCTTCGCCCTGGGGACCCAATGATGAGACCGGCGCGACCAATCGCGTCACCCCCGCGGTCACGAAGGCGGCCGCGGCCGAGATCCAGGAGGGCAAGGTCGTCCCGATGTCGTGGATTCTGAAGGATGGAATCCCGCTGTTCGGGACCCGTTTCACGAAGACGATCCTGACCGCGACGTCGCTCGCGGCCGGAGGTGCTTTCGGCGAGAACGAGCTGACGTATATGGAGGACACGTGGCTCAGCCAGAGCCACGTCGGCACGCACCTCGACGGAATGGGGCACATCGGGCGCAAGGATTGTTACTTCAACCAGATCGCGATGGGCAAGTACATCAACCAGAACTACATCACGAAGCTCGGCCTCGAGCATCTCAAGTCCTTCGCCACCCGCGGCGTCCTCGTCGACGCCGTTCGAGTCTTCCAGGCGGCGGGGAAGCTCAAGAGCAACCCGGCCTGCCGCAAGCCGTGCCTGGACAAGGGGACCGTGATCACGGCCGCCGACATCCAGGCAGGGCTCAAGATGTACAACGTGACGCTGCGCGAGGGCGACATCGTCGTCGTCCACACTGGCTGGGGCGACCTCTTCGATCAGTTCCCCGCCCAGAACGCCACCTTCAACTCGGGCGAGCCCGGCATCGGCAAGGACGCGGCGAAGTGGCTCATCTCCCAGAAGGTTGTCGCGGTCGGCGCCGATCAGTGGGCGGTGGAGGTCATCCCCGGCGAGGATCCGAAGGAAGCCTTCATCGTTCATAACCTCCTCATCACCGACAACGGCATCCACATCCTCGAGAACGTGCGGACGGACCTCATCGCCGAAGAGGCCGCACGGACCCATCGCGGCACGTTTTTCTTCAACATGACGGTGCCGCGCGCGTACGGACTGACGGGGAATTTCGTCGGGATTGACGGGATCCGCTGAGTCGCTGACGGGTTGCACCGAGCCGCCGGCGCCCTGTGCGGGGCGCCGGGGCGTTGCTTTCCTGATCCCGGTCGCGATCGTCGTTGCCCTCGTGGCGGGACTGGCGGGCGAGGCGACCGGCGTCGAGCGCCGCTTCACGATCGCCTTCGCTAACCTCACCGAGGAGCCGGGCGTTCTCCTGGAGGGTACGGGGTTCACCGGGCGCGAGGTGCGCGAGAGTTTCGCCCTCGCTGCCCGCGCCTATCCGGTTGACCTCGTCTTCTACGACAATCACAACGACGCCCACCGGGCGCTGGCCAACGCCGAGGACGCGATCGCTCGCAAGGTCGATCTCTACATCCAGTACTTCCGCGACAGCGCGGTGAACGCGGAGATCGCCCGGAAGCTACGCGGCGCGGACATCCCCGTGCTCGCCGTGAACTATCCGGTGCCGGGCGCTCCCCTCTATACTGCCGACAACTCCGCCGCCGGGCGCGTCGGCGGCGAGGCGCTGGGCCGCTTCGGCTCCGGCGCGTGGAAAGGGCAACCGGTGGTGGCTGTGCTCATCGGGCCACTCGGCGCGCAGGCGGACCGCATCCCCGAGCGGGCGCAGGGTGTCGTCGAGGGGCTCAAGAGCCACCTGCCGACGGCGACCGTGACGCGAATCGATACCCGGGGCGATCCCGCCCAGGTGGCAACGCTCCTCGGGAGGTTCCTCGCCGCCAATCCCGGGCGAAAGATCCTCGTCGCCGCGATGGACGACACGACCGCGCTCGCCGCCAAGAGTGTGCTCGAGGCGTCGGGCCGGCTGGCCGACGGCGCGATTGTCAGCCATGGGGTCGACCGCTCGATCCACGGAGGGATGAGCGACCACAAGGAGATCGATCCGAGCAATCGCGGCAGTATCGTGATCGGCTCGGTCGCGTTCTACCTCGATCGGTACGGTTACGACGTCCTGCCCCTCGCCTTGCAACTGCTTCGCGGTGAGCCGGTTCCGCCCCGGACCGCCACCCACCACAAGCTGATCACGGCGGCCAACGTCTTCATCGAGTACCCGCCGTACGATATGCAGTAAGCCTCCCGCTTCAGCGCGTCTTCGATCGCGATGAGTAGAAGATGCCCTCGACGCCTTCGCCGGTCGCAGTCGGCGCGGTGGCAAAGGTGACATCGCCCGCCACGCTGATCGTGGCGATCGGATAAAGGCCGAAGGAGGCGAGCCTGCCTCCGGCGGCCAGCCCGTCTCCGATTCCGACCAGCCGCTCGATGCGGGTCGGCGTCGCGACGAACACGCCGGCGGGCGGGCCCCCACCGTCAACCGAGGCGGTGAACGCGACGGCGCCGTCGGCGCTCAGGGCAGGCCAGAGGCCGAAGTGGGAGAAAACACCGCCGCCGGGCGCGCCGTCTCCGAGCGCCACGACCTTGCGCGGGCGCCCGCCCTCGACCACGAACACCGCCTGCGCCACCGGGGCGTCCTTGAGCAGCGAGGTGAACGCCACCGCTCCCGCGCTGTTGAGCGCGACACGCTCCGAGAATTTCGCAAAGATCCCCCCGATCGGACTCTCGTCGCCGGCGCCGACGAGCATCCGGGTCCTGCCACCTTTCGCGACGAACACGCCCCCGGGCACCGCGCGCCCCTCGACCACCGCCGCGAAGGCCAGCGCGCCGGAGTCGTTGAGCGCCGGCACCCCGAAGCCCGCGAAGGTGCCGCCCGCGGGTGCCGGGTCGCCTTGAGCGACGACCTTGCTGAGCGTGGCGCCCGACGAGAGGTAGATCGCCTCGACGCTCTCGCGCCCGCGGCGGACGGTCGCGAGAAACGCGACATCCCCGCGGTCGTTCAGCGCCGGCGCGTCGAGGTTGGCGAAGGTGCCGGACGCGATGGACGGCGCCGCGCTCCCGACGACGGCCACCGCCCTGAGGCGCCGCCCCGTGGTCGCAAAGATCCCCTCCACGGTCTTCCCGCCCGACACGGCCGCCGCGAACGCGACGTTACCGGCCTCATTGAGCGCGGGGACCGGATGCCGGCCGAATCCCGAGAAGGTGCCGCCTTCCGGCGCCCTGTCGCCCTCGGCCGCGATCGTGTCGATGCGCGTGCCCGTCGCCAGGAAGAAGCCTTCGCTCGCGCGGCTGCGAAGGAGCGTCGCGAAGAAGGCCACCTGGCCCCGGGAGTTGACCGGGGCCACGACCGGCAGGGCCTCGATGCTGAACCGCTCGAACGCGCCACCCCCCGGCGCCGCCTGGCCCGCGACCACGACGCGGTGGAGGATCGGGGACTCGGCGGTCACGCTGAGGGGGAGGCCGACCGCGGCGACAAACGCCAGAAGCGCAGACAATCGAAGCGCGCGCATCCCGTGAGACTATAGCGGCCGTGGCGTGGCGATCACAACTCGTGGCCTTGAGGCCGACCCGGTGCGGTCGGCGCCTCGTGCTCGGGTCGGCGCTTTCGCTCGCGCTGACGGGCGCAGGTGAGCCCGCCGACGAGCGGCCGCGCGCAGAGCTGACGGGCGCTTGCTACTGCCGGGCCGTGCAGGAGCTCACGTGCACGGGCGACCTGACCGAGCGCGACTGTCGGCGGCGCTGCGCGGAGGAGCTGTGCGACGACTGGTTCTGGCTCGATCGTCGTCCCTGCTGGAACTGGGGCTACGGCGGGTAGCCGGCGCCGCCCGCGCGGTCGCGTGGCGTCTCCCGCAGGGCGCCGCGGTCGCCGCGGCGCTCGGCGTGGCGGTGCTGGCGCCGCGTCCCGGCGAGGCGCAGCCGCGCGTCGTCGCCACCCTGCCAGACCTCTACGTCCTGACGCGCGCCGTCGCCGGCCCCGCGGCGACCGTGGACCTCGTCGCCCGGTTTGGCCAGAACCCCCACGACATGGAGGTACGGCCGAGCCACATGCTCCTCGTCCGGCGCGCTGACGTGCTCGTGCGCAACGGTCTCGAGGAGGACGCCTGGATCGACGTCATCGTGCGCGGAAGCAACAACCCGAAGGTCCAGCGCGGCTCGCCGAATGTCATCGACGCCTCGCTGGGCGTCGAGATCCTCAAGGTGCCGACCGGGCGCGTCGACCGCTCGCTGGGCGACGTCCATTCGACCGGGAACCCCCACTACACCCTCGACCCGGCCAACCTCCCGACCGTGACGCGCAACATCGTCGCCGGGCTCGCCCGGGCGGCGCCCGAGCACACCCGGATCTTCGAGGCGAATCGGGAGGCGTTTCTGGAAAAGGTCGCCGAGGCCGATCGGCGCTGGAGGGCCCTGCTGGCGCCCTTCCGCGGCGCGCGCATCGTCAGCCATCACGATAGCTGGCCGTACCTGTTCAGGGCCTTCGGCTTCGTCGAGGGCGGCATCATCGAGGACCGGCCCGGCATTCCGCCCTCCCCGCAGCATCTGGCCGGGCTCGTCCGTCGAATGCGGGACGAGAAAGTCAGGGTCATCCTGCTCGAGAACTGGTATGCGGCCGACGCCGCCAGTCTCGTCGCCCGCGAGACCGGCGCCAAGGTGCTGGTCGTGCCGCAGACGCCCGGCGCGGTCAAGGGCACCGACGACTACGTCCTGCATCTCGACTCCATCCTCACCGCGATCGCCGACGCGCTCCGGGAGGCGTCATGGCGCGACTGAAGATCGGCGTGATCCCCATCGAGGGCGGCCATTACTATCGCGAAGCGCTCGAGGAGGTCACGCGCGCCGAGGAGCTCGGGTTCGACTCGGTGTGGATGGAGGAGCACCATGCCGTCACGGACCACTACTGGCCATCACCCTTGACGGTGCTCGCCGGGTTCGCGACGCGGACGTCCCGAGTCGTGCTCGGCACCGATATCCTCGTCGCGGCGTTCCACCATCCCGTCCGCCTCGCCGAGGACGTGGCGCTGCTCGACGTGATGTCGAACGGTCGGGTCACGCTCGGCATCGCGATCGGCTACAAGCCGGACGAGTTCGCGCTCTACGGGGTCGAGCTCGAGAAGCGCGGGGCCCGGTTCGAGGAACAGCTCCAGATCATGAAGGGGCTGTGGACGGACGGGCACGTCAGCTTCAAGGGCCGCTACTACACGGTCGAAGGTCGGCTCGAGCCCCCGCCCGTTCAGCGGCCGCACCCACCCCTCTGGATCGGCGGCTGGGGCGACCTCACGCTCAAGCGCGCCGCCACGCTCGCGGACAATTGGATCCCAGGCCCGACCGCCGACCTCAAGCGCCTCCTCGAGGGCAAGCGACGGTTCCTCGACAACCGTCGCGCGGCGGGGCGGACCGCGCCGATCACCGAGTGGCCGCTGACCCGCGACGTCATCATCGCGGACACGGATCGAGCGGCGCGGGAGCTCGCCGAGCGGCACATCATGGTCGCCTACCGCAACGAGTACGCCGGCGGCTGGCGTCACCCGTTCATCGACGCGTCCATCGCGACCGATCTCGACCGGCTCATGGCGGACCGCTTCATCATCGGCGGGCCCGAGCAGTGCGTCGCCACGATCCGCCGCTTCGTCGAGGCCTATGGCATGACGCATCTGATCTGCCGAACGTTCTTCCCCGGGATGCCGCACACCCACATCCAGCGCGAGCTCGAGCTGATCGCTCGTGAGGTGATGCCGGCGTTCCGCTGAGTCGCGTCAGCCGCCGCTGGACTTTCGCTTGGGTGTCTCGTAAGTATCTGATATACTGGGCGCTTGGGGGAACTGCTTCGAGAGACAGGAGTGATCTAGCGATTTCGCAACCGGCCTGGCGGCTCGACCGCTCGTATCAGTGGAACTACGGCCACGCCCCGGCGCTTCCACGCGCCAGGCGTGTGCCTTCGGGGCCGGGCGGCCGGCTCTTCGACCACGCGCTCAACTCGCCTCTCGGGATCGCCGCCGGGCCGCTGCTCAACGCCAAGTGGGTCGAAGCCTACGCGCGCCTCGGCTACGACATCCTGACCTACGCCACCGTCCGCTCGGCGTATCGCCCTGCCTGGAGCCTCCCGAACATCCGCTGCGTGGAGAATCAGGAGCAGGCCGCCATCGTCACGCGGCGGGTCCGACCCGGCGTCTGCCCCACCCTCGCGGTGTCGCTAGGGGAGCCCTCGACCGAGCCGGACATCTGGCGAAAGGACGTCCGCCGCGCGAAGGAGCGGATCGGGCGGGGCCAGATGCTGATCGTGAGCGTCGCGGGCACGCCGGAGCCCGAGCACGACGCCGAGGCCCTCATCGCGGACTACGCACGCTGCGCGGCGTGGGCGGTCGAGAGCGGTGCGGACGCCGTGGAGCTCCACCTAGCGGTGCCCGACCCGTTCGTCGAGCAGCCGCAGATGATCTACGAGAACATCCCGCTCGCCGCGCAGATCCTCTACCGCGTGCGGACGACCGTCGCGCTGCCCGTGCTCGTCAAGCTCGGCGCCTTCAGGAGCCCGCGCGCGCTGCACGAGACGGCGACGAAGCTCGCGCCGTGGACCAACGGCTTCGTGCTGGTCCACGGCCTGCACCGCCGCGTCCTGGACGAGCGGGGCAATCCCGCGTTCGAGGGGTCGGGACGCGAGTCCGCCAACGTTGTCGGGGCCGACATCTTTGTCGTCGCGTCGCGCCAGGTGGAGGAGATACTCGCCTGGCGCCGGGCGGGGGCGTGGGACCGCGCCGTGCTCGCCGCCGGTGGGATCTCGACCGTCGAGCGTGCCCAGTACCTCGTGCGGGAGGGCGCCGACGCCGCGCTCGTGGCCACGGCGGCGCTCTTCGACCCGCTCCTCGCCGTCCGCTTCCGCCAGGTTCGCGCGACCGCCGTCGCCTAGACCCCCTTCCCCGCGCGGCCCGTGTGCTACGCTACGGCCCGTGCGCTGGCTGATCGTCCTTCCGTTCGCGCGACCGGGACTCATGGGCATGGATTTCGCGGACGAGCTCAGGACGCTCGGCCACGAGGTCCGCACGTTCGCGTACCGCCGGGACAACCCCCTCTACAAGAACCGGGGGACGAAGGCCGCGTACCAGCACTGGATCCTGCGCCGGCTCGAGCGCGTCTGCCTCGCGTGGCGCCCGAGCGTCGTCCTGGTGATCAAGGGCGGGCCGATCACGCCGGAGCTGATCCGGCGCGTGAAGGCGAGGCTCGACACCCTCTTCGTGAATTTCTTTCCTGACAACCCGCTCTGGATGCTGCCCTTCGAGGCGATCGAGGCATACGACCTCTTCTGCACGAAGGAGCGCTACGCGATGCGGAGCCTCGCGCAGGTCGGGCTCCGCAACCTCGCGTACCTGCCGATGTACTGCGTTCCCGACGCGCACCATCCCGTGACTCCGACCGCGGAAGAGTCGCAGCGCTGGGGCGCGCCCGTCAGCTTCGTCGGCAACCGCTACCCGTACCGCGAGCGGTTCGTACGCGAGCTCCTCACGTACCCCCTGCGCGTGTGGGGCGACGGCTGGGCGAGTGGCCCGGACCGGGCGGTCCGCGCGATCGCCGGACCGCCCGTGTTCGGCCGCGAGAAGCTCCTGGTCTACGCGGCGTCCACCGTCTCCCTGAATCACCACCATCCGATGAACGACATCGTGGGCGTGAATACGCGCACCTTCGAGCTCGCGGCGGCCGGCGCGTGCCAGCTCGTAGACCTCAAGGAGGACCTGCGCGACCTCTTCAAGCCGGGCGAGGAGGTCGTCGCCTACCGCGACCTCGGGGAGCTCAGGAAGCAGCTCGACTTCTACCTGGCGCATCCCGACGAGGCGCGGGCGATCGGCGAGCACGCCCGCCGGCGCGCCCTCGCCGAGCACACGCTGCGCCACCGCGTCGAGGAGATGCTCGCGACGCTCGCCGAGCGCCACGGGAGGCGCGCCTGACCGACTCGCTCGCGCGGAACCTCACCTGCGTCGACTGCGGCGCGGCCCACCCCCTCGCCTACCGGCTCGAGTGCGAGCGGTGTCACGGCCTCCTCGAACTCACCTACGACCTCGACCGCATGCGGTCCCTCGGGCCCGCGATCTTCACGGGGACGGGGCTCTGGCGCTACGCGCCCGTCCTCCCGATCGCCGACCCGGCCCATCGCGTGACGCTCGGCGAGGGCGGGACGCCGCTTCTCGACGCGCCGCGGTTGGCCCGGGATCTCGGCGTGCGCCGGTTGCTCGTGAAGTTCGAGGGCCCCAACCCGACCGGCACGGTCAAGGACCGCTCCTCCGCCACCGCGGTCGGTGCCGCGCTCCAGTTCGGCTACCGCGCGACGTCGGTCGTCAGCTCGGGCAACGCGGGCTCGTCGATCGCGGCCTACGCGGCCCGCGCGGGCCTGCGCGCGCTGATCTTCGCGTACGAGCGCGCTTCGGCGCCGAAGTTGTTGCACATGGCGGCGGCGACGCCGGACCTGATCGTCTACAAGGGCGTGTACGACGATCTGATCACGCTCTGGGACCGGCTCGTCGAGGAGCGGCTCTTCTTCGACTGCGGCGCCTCGCGCAACGCCTACAAACAGGATGGCAAGAAGACGCTCGCCTACGAGATCGCCGAGCAAACCGGCTGGGCACCGCCGGATGTCGTCGTCGCGCCGGTCGCGGTGGGCGAGACCTTCATCGCGACGGCGCGCGCCTTTCGCGAGATGCACGCGGCCGGCTGGATCAACCACGTGCCGCGCCTGGTCGCGGCCCAGGCGACGCGGGCGAACGCGATCGTGCGAGCGTTCCGCGACGGGGCTCCGATCACGCCGCTCAAGATCGGTTACACGGTGGCCGAGGGGCTCGCCGCCGGAAACCCCGGCAAGAAGGGCGACCGGGTGCTCCGGCTCCTGCGTGAGGGCAAGGGACTCGCCGGCGACGCCGAGGACGCGGAGATCCTGGACGCGCAGCGCCGGCTCGCGCGCACCGAGGGCGTCTGGGCGGGGCCCACCGGCGTCGCGGCCGTCGCGGTGCTCCTCCGCCTGCTCGCGCGACGGGAGCTCGATCCCGCGCAGACGATCTGCGTCATCGTCAGCGAGACGGGGCTCAAGACCGAGGCCGAGGTGCCGAGCCGCACCGGCGCCGCGTTCGACTACGACGCGCTCCGGCGGCTCGTCGTCGAGCGTCTCGACGCCACGTAACCTCGGCGCGTCGGCCATGCCGCTTCCGCGACGCTTCTATCAGCGGTCGGCGCGCGCCGTCGCGAAGGACCTCCTCGGCTGCGTTCTCGTCTCGCGGCGCGGCCGCACGATCACGGCCGGGCGCATCGTCGAGGCCGAGGCGTACCTCGGCCCGGAGGACAAGGCGTCACACGCCGCCTTCAGACCCGGGAGCCGCCCGGCCTTCTACGGCGCGGGCGGCATCGCGTACGTGTACCTCAACTACGGGATCCATTGCTTGCTGAACGCGATCGCCGGGCCCGTCGGCCGGCCGGGCTGCGTGCTCATCCGCGCGCTCGAGCCCGCGCTGGGGCGCAGGACGATGGCGCGTCGGCGCGGCGTGGCGGGCGACTCGTCGCACCTGGCGAGCGGGCCGGGAAACGTCACGCGCGCTCTCGGCGTCACGCTCGCCGAGAACGGCGCCGACCTCACGGCGGGACGTCTCACGATCGAGCCGCCCGACCGCCCGCGCGATTTTCGCATCGCCTCGGGCCCGCGCGTCGGCATCACGCGCTCGGTCGAGCTGCGCCTGCGCTTCTGGATCGCGGGCAACCGCTGCGTCTCGCGTGAGCCGAGGCCGCGTCACGCCGGTCGCCCGCGGGCGCGGACCGCGGCCGGGCGGGGAGCCCTCCGAGACCCGTAGCCTCGAGCGGGTGCGACGCGAACTCCTGAGTCACGGCTCCCGGCGGAGCGCGTCGGGGTCGAACAGGGCGTCGGGGGGATTCGTGTTGAGTCGGACGGAGCGCACGGTGATGCGCAGCAGGAGCTTGCTGTTCACGAACGCCTCCTGCCGGTACGGGAAGAAGAAGCCGCCGAGAAGTGGACGGTGCTCGGAGAATGCCAGGTCGAGCGTCGCGGGACCCGTCGGGAGCGTCTCGCGCGTCACGAAGCGGACGACGCCGTACTCGGCGTCGAGCCAGACCGCCGGGACGTTGCGGTCGCCCGGCCGCGCGCCGATCACCGTGATCGGCCGGTCGTGCATGCGCACGACGTGGCTCACGTCGTCGCGCACGCCGAACGCACGCCACTCGCTTATCAAGTCAGCGGCGCTCCGCCGGAAAGGCACGAGCAGATCCGTGCGGTCGCTCGGACGCAGGAGGGCGGGCGCCTCGTAGACCTGACCGGAGGACTGGCGGACGAAGGCTCTGTCACCGACGACGAGCCGGACCTCTCGCTGGCCCTCGACGGTCTGCTCGACCCGCTGACGCCGGGGCAGCTTGAACACCACGCGCTGCGTGCCCGTCGATTGGGGGTGGCGCCCGGCGGGATCGTAGAGCGTGAGGTTCTGGACGATCACGAGGTCGGCGACGCTGACGTCCGAGAGGCGGGCGACGAACGCCTCGACGGCGGCCTTCGTGTCCTGCGCCACGCTCGGAGAGGCGCCGACGCCGAGGGACGTGAGGAGCAGCAGGAGGACGGCGGCGCCAGCCACGTTATCTGGTTATAATGCCTTACGTATCGTGAACGCAAACCCTAAGGAGGGCCCGTGCCCACCGACGCACTGAACACCGGCATCCTCGCCCTCGTCTGGAACTCGGGGCCGATCGCCAAGGTCGTCCTCGCCGTGCTCCTCGTCTTCTCGATCGTGAGCTGGGCGCTGATCGTGGACAAGACGTTGCAGTTCCGCCGCATTCGCCGCCAGACGATCGAATTCCTCAAGACCTTTCGTGAGGGCCGGCGGCCCTCGATCATCTACGGGGCGGCGCGGCGGACGCGCGAGAGCCCGCTCTCCCAGCTCTACACGGCGGCGTACCAGGAGGTGTCGGGCCTCGGCGACGCCCCGGACCGCGTCGTCGACGAGGCCGACGAGGGGTTACCGGCCGAGCGGCTCGAGGCGGTCAACCGCGCGCTCCGCCGCGCGGCGGCGCTCGAAGTCGCGCTGCTGGAGCGCTACCTTCCCTTCCTCGCAACCACCGCGAGCGCGACGCCGTTCATCGGGCTCTTCGGCACGGTCTGGGGAGTCATCGCCGCATTCCACGGCATCGGCCAGCAGGGCTCCGCGAGCCTGGCGGTCGTGGCGCCGGGCATCTCGGAGGCGCTGATCGCGACGGCGGCGGGTCTGGGCGCGGCGATCCCGGCCGTCATCGGCTACAACTACTTCGTGAACCGCGTGAAACACTGGGCCACGGAGATGGACGGCTTCACGCTCGACCTCCTGAACCTCCTGAGCCGGCCCGCGCCGAAGGTCGCACGCTAGCGATGACGTTCAGTCCCGATCCCTCCGGCGCGTCGCGTCGCATCGGCACCAGCCTGGCCGAGATCAACATCATCCCGCTCGTGGACGTCGTGCTCGTGCTCCTGCTCATCTTCATGCTGACCGCGCCGATGATGTACCGCGGCATCGACGTCAACCTGCCGAAGGCCGCATCCAAGCCGACGGCGGTCGAGGAGCGCATGGTCCTCACGCTGACCCGAGACCACTCGCTGTTTCTCAACGACAAGCGCGTCGGGGCCGGCGCGCTCGAGACGACGCTGCGCCAGGCATTCGCCAATCGGAGGGACAAGACGCTCTACCTCAAGGCGGACGCCGCTCTCGCCTACGGCGCAGTGGTGGAGACCATGGACCGCGTGCGCCGCGCCGGGATCGAGCGACTCGGGATGGTCACCGAACCGGCGCGGGAGCGCTGACGTCCCGCGGCGATCGCGACCATGCGGCTCGGTGGACGGCTCCACCTCGGTCCGGCTCTCCGGCGCCTCCGTCTGCCCGTCAAATCCACGGTGGTCTCGGTCGTCTTTCACGCGGCCTTCGTGGGGGCGGTGCTCTGGGGCAACGCGGTGTGGGGGGACAGTCAGTCGAAGCCGGTGATCGTCAACCTCGTCCCGACCGTCGCGGCCGTCGGCGCGCCGCAGGGGCGCCCGGAGATGTCGCCTCGCGCCGCGGAGCTGCCGCCGCCTCGGCCGGTCCCGACCGATCTGCCACGGCGCGAGGCCTCGCGTGACCTGCCGGCACGCGATCTCCCCGCGCGGGACCTGCCACCGAGCCTCCCGGACCAGGGCCTGCCGCCCCGCGCGCCGGGATTGCCGCGGCCGAGCGACAAGGAGCTGCCGACCGTCGCGAGCACGCGCACGCCCGCGCCGACCCCCGCGCCGGCGCCCGCCCCGGCCGCGCCGCCCGCAGCCCCCGCGCCGCCGCTCGGCCAGCCCGGCGGCTCGCCTCAGGGCGTCGGCGCGCTCACGCTCAACGTCACGGACTTCCCGTACGCGTGGTACATCGCCGCGATCCACCGGAAGATCAAGGAGCGGTGGGACAGCTACGCGCTGGCCGGCCAGCAGCCGGCGGTGATTTTTGAGATCGGGCGCAAGGGAGAGCTCAAGCGCGTCGTCGTCGACAAGAGCTCCGGCAACCCGTACTACGACCAGACGGCGGTCCGAGCCGTCACCGAGGCGAACCCCTTTCCGCCGCTGCCCACGGATTTCAAGAAGCCCACGCTGACGGTCGGCCTGCAGTTCGCCTACGACCGGGGAGCGACGAGGTGATCAGGTGAGACGAACGAGCGTCGTGGTCGTGATCGCCCTCCTCGCCCTCGCGGCCGTGGCCGTCCCGTGGTCGCGCACGCCGGCGCCCCGCGCCCAGGGCGTGGACGTCTACATCAACATCACCGGAGGTGGCGCGAAGCGGCTGAATATCGCCGTCCCGGAGTTCACGGTGATCGCGGGCACGGACACGGCGGCCCTCGGGAAGCTACTCGCCTCGGTGGCGGGACAAGACCTCACGTTCTCGGGGCTCTTCAGCGTCGTGGCGGGCACGGGCTCGATCCCGCCGAATAACCCCGAGGCGCTCCGGCAGTCGTGGGCCGAATTCGCCGCGGCGGGCGCGCACGCCGCGGTTCATGGGCTCGTCGCGTTGCGGGGCGATCGGCTCGAGACGGAGATGCGCCTGTACGATCTCACGTCCCCGGAGCATCGGCTGATCGCGGCCAAGAAGTTCGAGGGCCCGACGGCGCAGCCGCGACGTCTCGCGCACAAGATCGCCGACGAGGTCGTGCTGCAGTTCACCGGGGAGCCCGGGGTCGCGGACACGAAGCTCGCGTACGTCCAGGGCCCGGCTGGCGCGAAAGAGATCTGGATCTCCGATTACGACGGCGCCAATCCGGTGGCCGTCACGAAGAACGGCTCGATCAACCTGATGCCGGTCTGGAGCCCGGACGGCCGGTCGCTCGCCATGACGTCCTTCGTGCAGGGGTACCCGGACCTCTACCGCCTCTTCCCATTCGAGCGCCGCCCCGTGCAGACGCTCGCGGCGTTCGTCGGGATCAACTCGTCGCCGGCGTGGAGCCCGGACGGGCGCTCCCTCGCGGTGACGCTCTCCAAAGACGGCAACCCCGAGATCTACGTCCTCACCGTCGCCACGGGGACGCTGCGCCGGCTCACCCGGCACGCCGGCATCGACACCGAGCCGGTCTGGTCGCCCACGGGTCAGCAAATCGCGTTCGTGTCCGACCGCAACGGGCAGCCGCACATCTACGTGATGGATCTGGACGGGTCCAACGTCCGCCAGGTCACCTCGAGCGGCTTCCACACCCAGCCGCGCTGGTCACCGAAGGGCGAGACGATCGTCTACACGCAGCGGGAGGGCACGCACGACCTGTGGGCGGTGAGCCCGGACGGCTCGAACCCGCGTCGCCTCACCACCGGTCCCGGCGACAACGAGGGCGCGGCCTGGGCTCCCAACGGGCGCCACCTCGCGTTTCAGTCGAATCGCCTCGGCCGCTGGCAGGTCTTCGCGATGCTGCTCGACGGCTCGCCGCCAACCCAGATCTCACAGGGGCCCGCCGAGCACACAAGCCCCTCGTGGTCGCCGCGGCTACCGTGATAGGATTGCTCGTTGTCAGTCGCGCGTCGGAGTCGAGACCCAAAGGAGGCGTCATGGGTACGCGTCGGTTTCACATCGCGGTGATGTCGCTCCTGCTGCTCGGCGTGGTCGCCGCGGGCTGCGCGAAGCGCCCCGCGACGACCTCGGTGGCGGCGCCACCACCGCCCGTGCCAGCACCCGCCGCGCCTCCGGCGACGTCCGCGCCGGCGCCGAGCGCGCCGGAGCCGGCCTCGAGCACGCCGGCAGCGGCCCCGGCCACGCCGACGCCCGCGCCGGCGCCCGCAGCGACCACCGTACGACCGGTGCCCGCGGAGTTCGCCGCGATCCCCGAGCTGAGGGACATCCAGTTCGACTTCGACCAGTACGACATCCGTCCCGACGCCGCGCGGACGCTCGACGCGAACGCTGCATGGCTGAAGTCGAACGCGAATCACCTCCTTCTCATCGAGGGACACTGCGACGAGCGGGGCACCAACGAGTACAACCTGGCGCTCGGCGAGCGGCGCGCGAAGTCCGCGATGAACTACCTCGTGGCCCAGGGCGTCCAGGCGGCCCGCATCACGATCATCAGTTACGGCGAGGAGCGACCGCTGTGCAGCGAGCACAACGACACGTGCTGGCAGCAGAACCGGCGCGGCCACTTCCTGGTCAAGCCCCGCTGAGGTCCCTCGACGCTCCCGCGAGGCGGAGGATCGCCCTTCTCCTCGCGCCCCTCCTGATCGCCGGCGGCTGCGCCGGCGCTGCCGAGGTGACCGGCGTCGCGATGCAGCAGGACCTCTTCCAGCTCCGCGCGGAGGTCGCCCAAGCGCAACAGAACGCCCTGCGCGCGAAGACGGAGCTCGAAGGCCTCTCCGTCCAGCTCGACCGTCGCGTGCGCGAGCAGCGGGCCGACAGCGACCGCCAGAGCGCCGCGCTGACCCAGCGCCTCGACGGGCTCGCCTTCACGCTCTCGACCGTGAGCGCGCGGCTCGACGAGCTCGCCGCGCATGTCGACGCGCTCGGCCGCCAGCTGCGCGCGGCCGGCGTGCCCGCGCCCACGCGCCCTGCGCCGGCGCCGATCGCCACCCCGCCTCCACCCCTGCCGCCCGCCGCAGCGCCCCAGGCGGCGCCGCTCACCGCGCCCGCGCGCCCGACGACGGGAGCGCTCCAACCCCAAGACATCTACCAGGCCGCGTACATCGACTTCAGCAAAGGGAGCTACTCGCTCGCGATCGCGGGGTTTCGCGAGTTCCTGCGGCGCTACCCCGATCACGACCTGGCGGGCAACGCGCAGTACTGGATCGGTGAGGGGTACACGGCGCTCGCACGAAGCTACGCGAACGCGGATCAGGCGGACAAGGAAGCCGAGGCTCTCAACCAGGCCGTGCAGGAGTTCAGGAAGGTCCTCGCGAACTACCCGCGGGCCGACAAGGCCTCCACCGCGCTCTACAAGGAAGCCCTTGCGCTCCTGGACCTCAAGCAGCCGCAGCAGGCCGCGGCGCGGCTGCAGTACCTCGTGGACAATTTCCCGCAGGCCGAAGAGACGCCGCTCGCCAAGGAACGACTCGCGGCGCTGAAGCGGAACGGCTCGGCTCGCTAGCGCGGGGCCGGCGCCGGGGGGAGCGGTGCCGCTTTCCCAGGACGTTGATTAGTCGTCGAGGCCGAAGACCCACACGACCGTCATGTCGCGCTCGGGCGTGTGGTAGACCATGAGACTCGCGCCGGGATGGTCCGAGTTGGCCGAGTTGACGACCACCGGTGCCTCGAGGACGGGCAGGACGGGGTCCGACTCCCAGAGCATCATCGACACCAGGAAGGCGGCCACGAGCGCGCCCCCAATGGCCCAGCGGGGACGACGCCACGCTGGCTGAAGCGCCCGGACGGGGGCGCGGCGCTTCGCCTGCTCGATACCCCGGACGATTCCTGGCCAGAACCCGGTCCAGTCAGGCTCCGGTACGTGCCGCGCCGGGCTCAGCGCCTGCTGCAGCAGCGCCCGCATCCTGCGTAGGCCCTCGGCCTCCTGCTGGCACGCCGTGCAAGCGGCGAGATGGCGCGCCGCCGACTCCGCTCGTGGCCCTTCCAGGGCGCCGTCCAGGTAGGCTCCGATCCGCTTCCGCGTGCGGTAGCAGGTCAGCACGATTATTGGACGACCGGGCCCCCCGCCCGTATTCTCATGCGCGCATGATACCCGAACAGTCGGCGACGCTCGCGGTGGCCTCGGACGTCGCCCTCGAGAGCCGGCTCGCGGTTCCCGCCGGAGCGCCGGCCGGAATCGTCATCTGCCACCCCCACCCGCTGTATGGGGGCGACATGGACAACCCCGTCGTGGTCCGTGTGCAGGAGGTGTGCGCCGAGCTCGGGCTCGCGACCCTGCGCTTCAACTTCCGCGGCGTGGGCGGATCGAGCGGAACTCACGGCGGCGGCCTCGCCGAGCAAGAGGACGCCAGAGGCGCCCTCGACGCGCTCGCGCAGGCGACCGGCGAGAGGCCGCTCGCGATCGCCGGCTACTCGTTCGGCGCGTGGGTGGCGGCGCTCGTCGGGGGCCGTGACGCGCGCGTCACCGCGCTCGCGCTGATCGCGCCGCCCCTCGCGATGTACGACTTCGGCGGGGTCGAGGGCAAGCGCGTGCCCACGCTCGCGGTGGCCGGCACCGCCGACCCGTACTGCCCCGCGGACGATTTCCAGCGCTTCGCGGCGCGGGGCGCGTGGGTGACGCCGGCGGTCATCGAGGGCGCCGACCACTTTTTCTTCGGCAAGCTCTATCCGCTCGGCGAGGCGGTGAGCGGCTGGGCGCGGGGGTGGATCCCGGCGGGGGCGCGTTAGCCGCGCGGCAGGCGCGCGGGCGTGGCGGTCCCCGCCGAGAGGATGATGCGGATTCCCTCCTCGACCGTGAGCCCCGTGGCGATCACGCTCTCGCGGTCCACGACCACCACGTCGCCGAGGTAGAGGTTGTTGGTCGGGAGGAAGACCGTCATCATGTCGCGCTTGCCGTCGGGCGTGTCGAGGAGGAGCTGGCTCGTCACGAATCCGAACGCGTACTCGCCGGCCCGCGGATGCTCGACGAGGACGACCGCTCGGAAGGCGCTCCGGCGCTCAGGCGAGAAGGAGTCGATCAGCATCTTGATCGACGGGTAGAGACGTCGGTAGATCGGCACCCGCAGGAGGAGCTTGTCGCCCCAGGCGAGCACGCGACGGCCGACGACGTTGCGCGCGATCGTGCCCATGAGGAGGATGATCGCCACCGCCGTCAGGAAGCCGAGCCCCGGCACGGCGCGACCGAACAGCTTGTCGTACATCGGAGCGAACACGTCGTCGATGCGGCTCCAGAAGATCCAGAGGAGCCAGGCGGTGAGGAAGACCGGGACCGTGAAGAAGAAGCCCGTGATGAAGCGGACCTTGAACCAGTTCTTCACGCGGGACGACATGATCGGGTCGAGGATAACACCACCCCGTCCTCGCGTGCTCATTACCGGCGGTGGACGTCGGGTGGGGCGGGCGATCGCGCTCGCGCTGGCGCGCGCCGGTCTGGACGTCGCGATCGCCTACCACCGCTCGGCGCGCGAAGCCAGGGGGCTGGTCCGTGAGCTCGAGGCTCTGGGCGCGCGAGCCGTCGCGCTCCGCGCCGACCTGGCGGACCCCCGGGAGGCCCGCGGGCTCGTGCGTGAGGCCGTGCGACGCCTCGGCCGGCTCGACGTCCTGGTCAACAACGCGGCCGTCTTCACGCGGACGCCGCTCCTCCGCACCACGCCGGCGCAGTACGACCTCCATCTCGACCTGAACCTGCGTGGGGCATTCTTCTGCGCCCAGGCCGCCGCGCGCGTCATGCGTCGTCACGGGGGGCACATCGTGAATGTCGGTGACGTCGGCGCAACGCGAGGGTGGCCGGATTACATTCCGTACACGCTGTCGAAGGCGGGACTCGTCGCGCTGACGCGAGGGCTCGCGACGGCGCTCCGGCCCCACGGGATCGCCGTGAACTGCGTGGCGCCCGGCGCCGTGCTCCGGCCGAAGCGCGTCTCACCCGCGCGCTGGCGGCGGCTGACGCGCGGCCACGCAGGCAGCCCCGAGGACGTCGCGTCCGCCGTCCTCTTCTTCGCGACGTGTCCGCGCTACATCACGGGCCAGGTGCTCGGCGTGGACGGCGGCGAGGGCGCGTGACGCCGCTACGGGAGCCGGATCCGCCCGCCGCCCATCGTCTGCAGGAACTCGCCGAGCGAGGCGAAGCGCATGAAGGGATTCTGGCGCTTCTCCGCGCCGATCGTGGAGGCGGGCCCGCCGTAGTTGTGACCGGGGAACAGGGTCGTGTCGTCGGGGAGGGCGGCGAGGCGCTGCGTGAGCGAGTAGTACATCTCCACCGGGTCGCTCCCCGGGAGGTCGGTACGCCCGCACGAGCCGATGAAGAGCGTGTCCCCCGAGATCAGCCGGCCGTCGACGAGGAAGCACTGGGAGCCCGGCGTGTGGCCGGGCGTGTGAAGGAAGGTCAGCGTGAGCCGCCCGACCTTGAGCGTGTCGTGATTGTCCACCGGCGCCAGGTCGGAGCCGAAGCCGGTGAGGAACTGGCGCTCGGCCTTGTGGACGCGCACCTTCGCCTTCACGCGCCCGAGGAGCTCCTCGAGGCCGGGGATGCGCCCCGGCATCCCCCACGACTCGAGGCTCCCACCCACGTGGTCCTGGTGGGTGTGGGTGACCAGGACGTCGGTGATCGTCATGCCGTCGGCCTCGGCGGCCCCGACGATCGTGTCGATCTCCCACGCCGGGTCCACGACGACACACTCGCGGCTCTCGGGATCACCGACGAGATAGACGAAGTTCTGCATCGGCCCGAGTTCCATCTGCTTGAGGTAGATCGGGCTCGCGCTCACGCGCTCCATCGTATCCCACCGGTGGCGTCCGCGCTAGAATGGGGAGAGGCTCCGTCTCCGAATGACGCCCCGTTCGCTCACGTTCCTCTCGGCGCTCGCGCTTCTGGCCGCGGCGTGTGCCACCTATTCCGTCGAGGGCGACTTCGCCGGGCGAACGCTCGACGGGCACGCCGATCCGGAGCGGACGATCGTCCTGATCCACAACCACGGCTTCTCGCTGGCGCGCGCGGGGACGTACCGGCCCGTGACGCCGCCGATTCTACGACTGGCGGGCGACCGCAACCCCGACGTCGTCGTGTTCTCGCAGGTCCGCAACCTCGCCAACCCGACCGCGGCGGACCACGCCGCGTTCATCGCGTCGGCCGTCGCGTACTTCCATGCCGAGCGCGGCGTGCCGATCGAGAACATGATTCTCGCGGGCCAGAGCTGCGGCGGTTGGGGCTCGCTCTACGCCACCGCGTTCACCTATCCGACGATCGGCGGCGTGCTCGCGTTCGCGCCGACGTGCCACGGCAGGCTGCCGCACCCCCCCGCGGTCCGCGCGCGCCGCGCTTGGGAGTTGGCGCGGCTTGCGGAGCGGCTCCGAGCGCAGGGCACCATCTTCTTATACGAAGGCGACTCGTACTACGACGTCGCTGAGTGGGACGCGTTCACGGCGCACCTCGCCACGCGCGCGCCGTGGCTCCAGGTCGTCCGCGTGGGGCGCCCGCAGATCCTCGCGCTCTGCGACGCCTGTGGCCGGGACAGCCACGGCGCGTACTGGGACCGGCGGTTCGCGGAGGCGTTCTTCGTAGACCACGTCCAGCGGCTGATCGACGGCGTCCGCGGGCGGATCCGCGCGCGCCTGGTCCGGGCTAACCCTTGAAGTCGTCGGGGATCTTCGGGAGCTCGCCGAGCGCCTTCGCGTCGACGTCGTAGATCGCGGGCCTCACCTTGAGTTTCACGTACGCGTGGTCGCCCTCACGTCGGCCCACGAGCACGGTGGCGATCTCGGCGCCGCCCGCACGGAGCAGGGTGGCTTCGAACGTGGGCGCGTCGAGCCCGTACCGCATGGGGTCCTGGCCGCCCGGCGCGGCGATCGCCTTCCATTTGAGCCCGCGGAGCACATAGAGCAGGTTCTCCACGTTCGACCCCTTCGCGGGGCCCGTGCCCCCCTCGATGATCCGCCAGTCGGCCTCGCCGCTCCGCTCCACGACGAGCGTCTGGCCGCCCGCCCGCACGCGCACGGTCCTGACGTCGCGCGGCTCGAGCGCCGGGAGCACCGTCCGGTCGCGCAGCTCGGTGACCGAGCGCGTGAGCCCGTCGAGCGCGTCGGCGCCGACGAGGACGACGGGTCCGCGGCCGCTGACCGCCGCGTACGCCATGGCCTTGCCGCCGCGCCGGTCGGGCGCCGGCGCCAGCAGGACCGTCGTCGGGGCCGCGGCGCCCGTCGCCCCGATCGTCACGCGCACCGTCGGCCGGGCGAGGTAGCGGGCGATGCCCGACGCGTCGTCGGTGAGGAACCCCTGGGCCTTGAGGTCGCGGAGCTTGAAGAGGAGCGCACCGGCCTCGACCTGGTCGGCCGGCAGGTTCTCGGGCGCCACGATCCGCCAGCGGTTCTGCTCCTGCGTGAGCCCGACCTTCCCCTTCGGACTCTCGAGGTCCACGCGCGTCACCTTGTCCCGGTCGATCTCCACGACGACCTTGTTCCGGAGCACCGCGACGTTCTTCGGCACGAGCTCCCACGTCTCGGCGGGCAGGAGCAGCACCGACGACTCGCCGGGCCGCATGGCGTAGACGCCCTTCGCCTTGTCCACGGTCCCGATGAGGAGCGACGCGGTCACACGGTCCTTGTCCCTGCCCGTGTGGATCGAGACGCGGATCGGGCGCTCGAGGCCGTAGGGGACCAGCGACTTCGGCGACTCGGCGACGAACTCCTTGATCCGGGTGGACTGGAGCTTGTCGAGGAAGGCGGTGACCGTCTCGGTGTCCGCGGCGAGCGCGACGGGGCGCGTGAGCCGCCACCGGCCATCCACCTGCTCCACGGCGAGCGTCCCCTCGCGCGTGACCACCTCGAACGCGGTCACCTGGCGTGCGCCGAAGGCGAGCACCGTCTTGTCGCGGAATTCGCTCAGCGGGCGCGTCACATCCCGGAGGACCGTGTCCGACACGACGAACACGGCCGCCTTGCCCGCCTCGCGTGCGTAGACCCAGACGCCCGTCGGGCTCTTGGCGCCAAGCTGAAGCTCGAGCCGGCGGCCGTCTTTGAGCTGTAACGTGACGGCGGCGGCGGGCTTGTCGAGCCCGTACTGATCGAGTCGCGTCGGGGCGGACTCGATCTCGCGATCGACCCGCGCCGTCGTGAGCGTCGTCAGCGTCTCATCGACCCTGGACCGGTCGCCACGCGCCGTCACGGGGACGAGCAGCCGCCAGCCGTCGCTCTCGCGCTTGAGCGTGACGGCCTCAGCGCCGCGCTTGAGCTCCATCTCGTCGACGTCGGCCGCGTCCACGGTCCAGAGGCGGCCCTTCTGCGCCTCGATCTTCGCGCGCTCGGGCCCGCCCCGGATCTCGTAGACGTAATAGAAGGTGCCAAGCGCGAGAAGGACGACGGCGAGGACCGCGGTCGTCTGCCAACGCATCGCGGGCTACTGCGCGCCGCGGCGGCGGGCGACGGCGACGACGCCGCCGGCGAGCACGAGCCCCGGGACCACGACGACCGGGAGCAGGAACACGAGCTGGGCCTGGTTCGCGTTGAGGAAGACGGGGGTCTGCCGCGGATCCTTGGGACGGATCGAGATCTGATCCTCTTCCTCCGCGAGCCAGCTCACCGTGTTCAGGAAAAAGTCCCGGTTGCCCTGGAGGTTCAGGCCCTGGTTCGACGCGAGGGTCGCCGTGCCGTAGACCACGATCCGGGCCTTGTCCTTGGTGGCGACGGCCGCGACCGTGAGCGGTCCCTTCGGATCCTCGGGGTCGGGCTTCACGACGCCGCGGTCGAGCTCGCTCCGGTTCGTCTCGCCCCAGCTCTGCGCGCTCGTCCGCGCGAGGGGCTCGAAGCTGATCCCCTTCGGCTGGACCTTCGCGGATCCGATCGACCGGGTCATAGGGAAAATCGTCATGACACCGCTGCTGTCGCGCGTGATCGGATGGCGTTCGTACTGCTGGACGACGAGCACATAGGGCTCGAACCCGAGCAGGCGACCGATCGGGTTGGCCTCGACCACCAGGTCGTTGCCCAGCGCGAAGCCGTACTTCTCGAGGTACGGCTTGAACGCCTGCCCTTGGAACGGATTCACCATGACCAGGACCTTGCCCCCCTGGTTGATGTACGCGTCGAGCGCCGTGAACTCTGGTGGGAGCAGGTCGTTCCGCGGACCGGGGATGATGACGACCGCCGCGTCGGCGGGCACCTTGCTCTCGCGCACGAGCACGAGGGGCTTCACGTCATAGTTCGTCCGCTCCATCGCGGCCTTGGCCTCGCTGAACCCGCCGCGCTCGGTGTTCGTCAGCTCGTGCTCGCCGTGCCCCTGGACCACGTAGACCACGCGCTTGCCCTCGCGCGTGACCTTGACCAGCCCGTTCGTGAGCTTCTCCTCCTCGGCGTCGAGGATCTTCTCCGACTTCGTCTTGGTCTCGAGCACGACCGTCCCGTACGACTCGATCCCATAGCGGCGCGCGAGCGCGGGCTCGCGGTCCGGGTCGACGATGCGCCACGTGAAGCGACCGGCGCCCGCGTAACGGGCGTACTGCTTGAACAGATCCTCCGTCACGCGCTTGCCGGGCTGGTCGCTCCGGAAGAACCCGGTCGCGCTCACGTCAGTCCTGAGGCCCTGGAGGAGTTGCACGGTCTGGGGCGAGAGGCTGAACCGTTTGTTCTCGGTCAGGTCGTACCTCCACGAGTGCTGGGCGGCGAGCGCCTGCACGAGACCTGTGACGCCGAGGACCAGCAGGATCATGACCGCGGCGTTCACCCCGTAGCGCGTCGTGCGGCGGCCGAGGAGATCACGGTAGTCTTCGACCCGCGCGAGGAGCGCGGCGACCACGAGGAGCGCGCCGCCGAGGAGCAAGAACCCCCGCTGGTGCGCCCGGGCGGGCCACACGAAGGGCAGGGCGACGCCCGCGGCGAGCACCGCGAGGCCGAGGTAGCCTCCCCAGTCCAGGATCTTCCGGATCATCCCTTCCACCGGCGCGCTTCGAGGGACTTGAGGCTCAAGAACAGGGCGAGGGCGGTCAGATTGACGAAGTAGACGATGTCCCGCGTGTCGAGGACGCCTTTGGAGAGACTGTCCATGCGCTCGGGAATGGAGAAGTGGGACAGGACCCGGCCGGCCGCACCGCCGACGCTGTCGGAGAACCACCCGACGATCCAGAACCCAAGGAGGATCACGCCCGTGATGAGCGCCGCCACGATCTGGTTCTCGGTGACCGAGGAGGCGAACGTCCCGATGGCCAGGAAGGCCGCGCCCATCAGCGCCAGCCCGAGGTACAGCGTCAGGAGCGCGCCCCACTCCACCCGCGCGAAATAGACCATCATCGCCACGTAGACGAGGGTGAGTCCCAGCATGACCACGTAGAGCGCGAGCGCGGCGAGGTACTTGCCGGCCAGCACGGCGCCGTCGCGCACGGGATAGGTCAGCAGCAGCTCCAGCGTCCCCGACCGCCGCTCCTCGGCGAACAGGCGCATGGTGATCACCGGCATGAGAAAGAGGAACAGGATCACGGACAGGGTGTTGAAGAACAGCGGGCGCATCACCGCGTCGGAGACGTTCAGCTCGCGCGCCATCATGGGGTTCATCATCCCCTGCATCGACGCCATGGCGAACGTCGAGAACTGGAGGTAGAAGAACAACCCCATGACGACGGTGAACACCAGCAGGATGGCGTACGCCACCGGCGACGTGAAGTAGAGCCGCATCTCCTTCTTGAAGATCGGCCAGACTCTCACGGACCGACCTCCTCCTCGCCGGCCACCACGCGCATGAAGACCTCCTCGAGCGTCGTCCCGACCTGCCTGAGCTCGAGCAGCCTCCACCGCTGCTGGGAGGCGAGCGCGAAGATCTCGGCGCGCACGTCGCGCCCCCGCGCCGCCTCCACGACGTAGCGGCCCGCGCTGTCCGTCACCGTCACGCCCTGGACGGCCACCACGCCCGGGATCGCGCGCATCCCGGCGTGCACCGCCGCCGACGGCCCCGCGATCTCGACCTCCACGCGCGCCGTGGGAAAGAACTGGTCGACGAGCGTGTCGATGGGGCCCTGCGCCACGATCGACCCCTTGTTGATGATCACCACGCCGTCGCACACCATGGAGACCTCGGGCAGGATGTGCGTCGAGAGGATCACCGTGTGCCGGCCCGCGAGCGACTTGATGAGCGATCGGATCTCGGTGATCTGCTTCGGGTCGAGGCCGATGGTGGGTTCGTCGAGGATCAGGACCTCGGGATCGCCGAGGATCGCCTGCGCGAGGCCGACCCGCTGCCGGTAGCCCTTCGACAGCCGGCCGATGAGCCGGTGCTGGACGTCGGTGATGAGGCAGCGCTCCATGACCTCCGCGACCCGGCGCCGACGCTCGGCGCGCCCCACGCCCTTGACCTCGGCGACGAAGTCCAGGTACGGCGCGACGCGGAGGTCCCCGTAGAGCGGGACGTTCTCCGGGAGGTAGCCGATCCGCCTGCGGACCTCCAGCGACTCGGCGAACACGTCGTGCCCCGCGACCCGCGCCGTCCCGCTCGAGGCGGGCATGAAGCAGGCGAGGATGCGCATCGTCGTCGACTTCCCCGCCCCGTTCGGGCCGAGGAAGCCCACGATCTCGCCTGGCGCGACGCTGAACGACACGTCGCGGATCGCGGTGATCGGTCCGTAGCACTTCGTGAGACGCTGGACTTCGATCATACGAGGCCGACGGCCGGATTATACACTGGAACCGGAGCCACGCCAGCGGAGGGGGCCCGCCGCGGGCGCGCCCTCATCCCCTGCCACCACCGGCATGATGTCCCCGAGCCACGGGGGCACGGCGATCATCTTCCCCGTGGTCGGGTCCAGGCAGGCGTGAAGCGTCGAGCCCGTGGCGACCGTCGCGCCGTCCTCGCGCACGATCTCGTAGGCGAAGCGGAAGCTCGCCCGCCTGCGCTCGCTCACCCAGCAGCGAACCTCGAGCAGGTCGTCCAGACGCGCCGGGCGCACGTAGCGCACGACCGCCTCGACCACGGGGAGGTGGACCTTCCGGTCCACGTCCGACATCGGGAACCCCTGCGCCCGGAGGAATTCGACGCGGCCCACCTCGAAGTAGGTGAGGTAGTTGCCGTAGTAGACGATTTGCATGCAGTCCGTGTCCTTGTAGCGGACCCGCACCTTGGTGGTCGCGCGGAGGGGCTCCATCTACAGATACTGACCGTAGCGGATCTTCTCGACCACGCCGCGCACGCTCTTGTAGCCGTCGATCGCGTCGAGCACGTTTTCGGTGGTCACGAGCGACGGGGGGACGCCCGCCGCGGCCGCGTGCACCTTCGCCTCGAGCGTCCGCCGCACGATCACCGAGATGTCCGCCCCGCTCATGCCGCCCATCACCGGGAGCACCTTGTCGTAGTCGATCGGCGCGAAGAGCTGCCGGCCGGCGTTCTTTTCCGTCCGCCCGCGGATGAGCTCCAGGATCTCACGCTGGTCGTCGGTGTCCGGGAGCGCGATCTCGATCAGATGGTCGAGGCGTCCCGGCGCGACGAGCGTGGGGTCGAGCGCGTCGGTGCGGGTCGTCGTGGCCACGACGAGGACGCGCGTGGACGGTTCCATCGCGTCGAGCTTCTCGCACAGCGCGGCGACCAGGCGGGCGCTCGCCTCGCGCGCTTGCGGGGGCGGCAGGAGGTGCTCGAGCGACAGCGCCTCGGCCTCGTCGAGAAAGAGCACCGCCGTTCCCTCCCCCGTCGCGATCCGGAGAATCTCCTGGAGCAGCTCGCCCGTGTTCGCGCCGAACTTGGAGGTGAGGTTCGTCAGCTTGAGGTGGTAGAAGATCGCGCCCGACGCCGTCGCGAGGGCCTGGGTGAGCTTCGTCTTGCCCGTGCCGGGCGGGCCGTACAGGAGCAGGCCCTTCGGCGGCGTGATGCCCCACTGCGCATAGAGATCGGGGTTGGTCAACGCGACCGCGAACCCGCGCAGCTCGGCCTTCGCCTGACGGACGCCGCCCACGTCGTCGAAGGTCACCGTCGGCCGGATCTGCGTCTCGACCCGTCCGGTGAGGTCGCCGAACTTCTCGCCGAGCTTCGCGAAGACGTCTTCGAGGCGCCGCTGGAGCGCCCACTCCTGGTCGTTGCCCTTCTCGCGGTCGGCCATGGCGCTAGATGGACGGCTCGCCGCGCGGGCGCCGCGCGCCGGTCTTCTCGAAGACACGGTCCTCGACGAGCACCGGCGCCTTGGCGCGGATCGCGAGCGCGATCGCGTCGGAGGGGCGGGCATCGAGCTGCATGTCCGCGCCGTTGGCCGCGAGGTAGATCGTCGCGTAGTAGGTGTCGTTCCGCAGGTCGGTGATCACCACCCGCGTCAGCGCCACCTTGAGGCGGCCGAAGAGCGTCAGGAACAGATCGTGCGTCAGCGGGCGCGGCGGGGTGGCGCCCTGGAGCGGTACCGCGATCCCGGTCGCCTCCGCCAGACCGATCGTCATCGCCAGCGACCGCTTGTCGCGCTTGCCCTGCAGCAGCACCGTCGGCTGCTGCGTCTGCTGGTCGATCATCACCGCGACGACCTCAACTTCCTGAGGTCCCGTCACCTTCGGCGGGCTCACGTCCGCCCCGTCGGGGGCCAGGGACGCCCGCCCGGGCGCCCCCAGCACCGCGAGACTCACCACCGCGATCACTCCGGCCCGGCCGCTCGTGGTCATCCTCGCCACCCCGTTTCCGCTGCGACTCCCGAGAGTATAACGTCGTCCGCGCGCGGTGCGCGAGTGCGGCTGTCAGGCGCGCTCGAGCCGGAGGCTCAGCGCGAATCCCATGAACAGCAGCGACGTCAGCATCGTCCACATGAACGCGTAGCCGACACCGTGCGCGACCCAGCCGAAGACGAGCGCGCCGGTCGTCTGGCCCGTGAGGAAGACGGAGCTGAAGATCCCGACGACGACGCCGCGGCGCTCGGCGGGCGTCTGGTCGGTGACGAGCGCCGCGAGTCCCGGGTAGAGGAACCCGTGGGCCCCACCCGAGAGGAGGCCGGCCAGGAAGAGCACGGGCACCACCGGCGTCTGGCTCGTCCGGGCGACGAGAAACCCCATGCTGGCCAGGAGCGCCGTGGCGACCGCCTGCATGAGCATGGACGGGACGATGACGGCTCGGCGGCCGCGGGTGTCGATGAGCCGTCCGCCGAAGACGCGCACGCCGATCGCGGCCAGCGCGTACGCCGTGTAGAAGAGGGCGAGCGTCTCGACGCCGAGGCTCTCCGCGAACGTCGGCAGGAACACGAAGATCGTCCCGGCGCCGAGCCCGAAGAACGCGGTCACCCCCATACTGAGACGGAAGACCTCGCGGAGCGCGCCGCGCTCCCACGGAAACCCGTGGAGAGGGCGCGGCGTCGCACGCCCCGGCTCCCGCAGGCCCAGCACGATCCAACCGGCGACGGCCGCGGCGGCGGCGGCCAGCGCGAAGAGCACGCGAAACCCGAGGCGGCGGATCACCCATTCGCCGAGGAGCGGCGCGATCGCCGTCGCCGTGAGCCCGGCGACCCCGTAGATGCCCAGTGCCCACCCTCGTCGCGCCGGCGGCACCAGGTCGATCACGAACGAGTAGTTCGACACGAAGAAGCACGAGAAGCCGAGCCCCTGGAGCGCGCGGACGAAGGCGAGCAGCGGAATCGAGGTCGCGACGGTGGAGAGCAGAGCCGCGAGAATCACGAGGGCGATCCCCACGAGCATGAAGGGCTTCCGGCCGGCGGCGTCGGTCCACGGGCCGATGAGCGGCTGGCAGACGATACCGACCGCGTTGTAGAGGCCCATGACGAGGCCGATCTCGACCTCCGTCCCGCCGAGGGCCGCGATGTAGAGCGGCAACAGGATGAAGCCGTTCATGCTGAGGAAGAAGAAGAAGTTCGTCACCGTCGCCCGGAGGAGGGAGTTGTCGGCTAGAATGGGCGACACACGCGATTATCGCATGACGACGATCGACTCCGTGTTGCGCCGGTCGCTCGACGACCGGTCCGGCGCACTGATCCTCACGCTCGATCCCGCGTTCCAGGGGTTGCCCGAGACGGCGCACGGAGGGTCGGTCCTCGCGGCCTTCGACGCGCTCGCCGGCCTCACCGGTCCGCGTCACGTCGGTGGTGTCTACCGCAGGCGCGTCCCCCTCGGCGTCCCCCTCGCCCTCACCCGTGCGCATACCGACGCGACGCACACCTTCGTCCTGCGCGACGCCACCGGCACGCTCGTCGACGGTCGTGTCGCCTCGGCAGTGGATGGCGCGTGCGGCGCCCCGGTGCCCCTCCTCGACCACGCTAGCCACCGACCCGATGTCGGACATTTCAGGAGCGCTGCACCTGGCGACGCCCAGACGCTACGGGTCTCGGAGGGGCACCGGGACACCACACGCCATCCGCTGCCGGTGTCGCGCACGTGTTTTGCGTGTGGCGTCGACAGCACGCTCGGGCTGCGCCTGCGGCTCGAGTTCGACGACGCGGAGGTCCGCGGCACGTGGGCGCCGCGCGAGCCGTTCAGGACGGCCGACGGCACGCTGACGACGGTCGCGCTCACGACGCTCTGTGACGAGGCGGCGTTCTGGCTCGGCGCGCTCGCGACGGGCGAGTCCGGCATGACGACAGAGTTCGCCGTCACGCTCCGCCGGGCGGTCCCCTTCGGCGGAACACTCACGGTCGCGGGCGCCCGCGCCGACGCGCGGCCACGGCCCGACCCGCGCTACTGGAACACAGAGGTCCTCGTGCGGACCGAGGATCGCACCCTCGTTGCTTCGGCGCGCATCACATTCGTCGTCGTCCGCGGCGCCGCGCGGCGGCTCGTCCAGGGCCTGCTCGCCATCAACGACCCGGCGATCGTCGCCCGGGTCTTCCCCGCGTACGCCCGCTAGCGGCGGCCGGGCCCCCGCGTGACGCTCCGCGCCGCCCGCTGGGGGATGCTCCTCGTGCCGGCGTCGCTCTACGTCTTCTCGTGGGTTCACCGTGTCGCCCCCGCGGTCGTGGCCGCCGACCTGATGCGCGCCTTCTCGATCACCGCCGCAGCGCTCGGCAACCTCGCGGCGATCTACCCGTACGTGTTCGCGGCGATGGCGCTGGTCGCCGGCAGCCTCGCCGACACGCTCGGCCCGCGGTGGACGCTCGCGCTCGGCGGCGCCACGATGGGGCTCGGCGCGGTGCTCTTCGGCAGCGCGCCGACCTTCGACGTGGCGTTCGCGGGGCGGCTCCTCGTCGGGCTGGGCGCGTCGGTCCTGCTGATCGCGTGGCTCAGCCTGGCCGCCGCGTGGTTCCGGCCCGACGAGTTCGCGACGATCTCCGGCTTGACGCAGACGGTGGGGAACGCGGGAGCCCTCCTGGCGGCCTCCCCGCTCGCGCTCCTCGTGGACGCCGTCGGATGGCGGCACACGTTTGTCGTGATCGGCGGCGTCACGCTCGTGCTGGCCGCCGGCGCCGGCGGCTTGATCCGCGACCGCCCCGAGGCGATGGGGCTCGCCCCGGTCAATCCAGAACACGCGCGGCGGAGCGTGCCGACGCTCCGTGCCGTCCTACAGGGCGTCCCCGAGGTCATCCGCAATCCGCGTACGTGGCCGCCGATCCTCGCCGCGTGCGGGATCTACACGACCTTCATCACCTTCCTCGGTCTCTGGGGCGTGCCGTACCTGACCCAGGTGTACGGCCTCACCCGGGTCAGCGCAGCGGCCGTCGTCTCGACGCTCGCGGTCGGCACCGCCATCGGCTCACCCGCGGTCGGCTGGCTGTCCGACCGCTGGCTCCGCCGACGCCGGCTGCCGATGGTGGCCTTCGCGGCCCTCTACGCCGTGTGCTGGATCGCGCTCGTGCTGCCGGCCGACGCGCGCCTGCCGGTCCCGTGGCTCATCCCCTTCTTCCTCGTCATGGGGCTGGCGGCGTCGGGGCTCGTCCTCGTGTGGAGCTCTGTCCGCGAGGTCAACGACCCCGCGCGGGTCGGGATCGCGCTCGGCTTCTGCAACGTGCCCATCTTCCTCGGCGTCGCCTTGCTCCAGTGGCTGACCGGCGTGATTCTCGACGCGAAGTGGACCGGGCTCGCGACGGGCGGGGCGCGCCACTACCCGCCTCAGGCGTACCAGGCGGCCTTCGCCGTCTGCCTCGTCATCGCCGCGGGAGGTCTGGGGGCAGCGCTGCTCGTGACGGAGACGCGTTGCCGCAACGTCTGGCGGCCCGCCGAACCGTCGTGACCGCCCTAAGTATCGGAACCGACACATTGACCGTATGCCTAGACGAAGTAGAATGTATGCCTATCGGGATGATCGGCTGGAGGCTGTCATGGGGCGTGACGCACCGCTCAAGCGCAAATCTCGGAACCGACACATTGACCGTATGCCTAGACGAAGTAGAATGTATGCCTATCGGGATGATCGGCTGGAGGCTGTCATGGGGCGTGACGCACCGCTCAAGCGCAAATCCTTCTTCGTGAACGAGCGCGAGCTGCGCTGGGCCAAGAAGCTCCTGGGCGTGACGACGGATGCCGAAGTCATTCGCGTATCCGTCCAGCGGATCACCGAAATGGAGAAGTTCTGGCGGTTCATGAAGCGTAGCCGCGGCAGTCTCCGGCCCGGGAGCATCAGGAACCCGTAGGTGCGGTGGGCCGTCCTCGACACGAGCGTCTACATCGGTCACTGGGAGCGGCGGCTGTACGAGGACGCCCTCACGGTCGTGCGGAGGGCTTTCATCGTGCGCCATTCCGCCGTTGTGCTCTCGGAGTTACGGCGAGGCGCCCGGACCCGTGAAGCTCAGCGACGGGTCGAGACGCTTGCTCGGTTTGCGGCAGCTCGGTGGGAACCGACCGCAGCGGACTGGTGGGAGGCGGGCGGACTGATCCGAAAGATCGGTGATGCGAAGGGCTGGGACACGAGCAAGCGCCGGGACTTTCAGAACGATGCCTTAATCGCACTCACCGCGCGTCGTCACGGCGCGACCGTCGTGACCGCAAACACCCGCGACTTCGCCCTGCTCGCTCGCGCGCTCGAGATCGAGGTTCTTGCCGTGTAGCTCCGTCCGTCCTTCTTCCCCGTCGGTTATCCCTTCAGGTGCTTCGCGAAGAACGCGAGGCAGCGCTTCCAGCCGTCTTCCGCCGCCTCCTTCTTATAGACCTGCGGGCGGTCGTCGGAGAAGAACGCGTGGGGAGCGCCCGGATAGAGCACGAACTCGACGCTCGGGTGCGTCTTCTTGAGCTCGGCCTCGAAGCGCTTGACGTCCTCCGCCGGGATCCCGCCGTCGGCCTCGCCGTACAGGCCGAGCACCGGCGCCTTGATGCGCGGGATCAGGCTGAACGCGTCGACGCCGGGCGCGTCCGGGTACGTGCGCTTGACGTGGCCGTACCACGGCACCGCCGCGGCCACGCCGGGGTACTCGGCGGTGAAGTGGAGCGTGAGCGCGCCACCGCCGCAGAAGCCGGTCACGCCGAGCCGGTCGGCGCGCGCCCACGTCTGCTGCTTGGCGTAGTCGGCGGCGGCCGTAATGTCCCCGAGGTACTGTTGACGGGTCACCTTGCCGGAGATCGCCCCCATCTCCTGGAAGGTCTTCCCCTGCATCCCGCCCTCGCGGTGGTAAAGCTCGGGCGAGATCGCGTAGTAGCCGGCGTGCGCCAAGCGCCGGACCACGTCCTTGTGGTGCTCGCTGTTGCCGGTGAAGCCCGAGATCACGACGATCACCGGGTAGCGGCCCGGGGCCTCCGGGTGCGCGTCGTACGCCGGGATCATCGTTCCGCCCACGCTGAGCTGGATGTCGCGGTCGATGATCCCCTTCGTGTCGGTGACGATCGCCTGCGCCAGCGAGATGCCGGGGGTGAGGACGCCACCCACCGTCGTGTACGCGCCGAACTTCAGGACTTCCCTGCGACTGAGCGGATTGGCCATCTGCGCCTCCTTGTAGCGGTGTCCACGAGCCCGGCATACTCCGTCGGTGGCCTGAGAAAAGGCACGAGCCGGCCGCGTCCGTCCAATGCGCAATCCGTTTAGGGCTCCACACCGGCCGCGTCCGTCCAATCAACGATCCATTGCGGACCCAGGTTCCCGCCCTCAGCGCCCCGACGGGTTCGCCTTCCCGGCGGCGAGCCAGGCCTGCCACTCCTGCGGGGCGAAGCCGACGGCGACCTTGCTCCCGCAGCGCACCAGCGGCGTCCGAAGCAGCCGCGGCTCGCCGAGGGCGCGCGAGAGGAGCCGCTCGGGTGAGTCGCCCGCGACGTGCAGGCCGAGGGCGCGGAAGCGCGGACGCTCGCGGTCGATCAGCGCGGCGGCACCGCAGCGCTCGGCGAAGCGGCGGAGCTCGCCGCGCGTGGCCGGGCGCTCCGCGAGATCGACGAAGTGCGCCGGGATCCGTCGCTCCGCGAAGAAGCGGAGCGCCTTCCGGGTGTCCGGGCAGTCGTTGAACCCGAAGATCTGGACGTCCGTGGTCAAGTTATTTCAGCCTCGGCTCGCGCCCCGGCGGCGCTCACCTCGCACTGGCACGGGCTTCGACGGCGCGCGCCTTCACCTCCTCCCAGACGGCGAGCGGGATCGCGGGGGTCCCCGGGTGGGCCGCCTTCCCCAAGTGAGGCCCGTGATAGTCGGAGCCGCCGGTCGCGACGAGGGTGTGCCGGCGACAGAGCTCGAGGTACATCGCGGTTTGAGCCGTCGAGTGCTCGGGATAGTAGGTCTCGATCCCCATGAGCCCCGCGCGCACGAGGTCGGGAATCAAATCGTCGCGTCCCGCGAGGCCGGGGTGCGCGAGGACGGGCACGCCGCGCGCTCGACGGATCACGGCGACGGCGTCCGCGGGCGCCAGGCGTTTCCTCGGTACGTTGGCCGGCCCGCCCGCGCGCAGGTAGCGATCGAACGCCTCGCGGACGGAGGCCACGTAGCCGCGGTTGACCATCGCCTGGGCGACGTGGGGCCGGCCCGCCGACCCGTCCTTCACGAGCGCCAGGACCTCGGCGGGATCGATGGGCATGCCGAGCTCGGCGAGGCGCTCCGCCATCCGGTAGACCCGCTGCCGGCGCTCCTCGCGCTGCTCGCGCAGGAAGCCTTGAAACCAGGGGGCCTCCCAGTCCACGGCGTAGCCGAGGACGTGGATCTCGGCGGGCCCGCCGTCCCCGCGGCCCGGCACGTCGCAGTTGATCTCGAGCCCGGGGACGATCTGCAACGGTGGATGGTGCGACGCCTCGTCGATCGCCTCGGCGAGCGCGTCGGTCGAGTCGTGGTCGGTGATCGCGAGCACGCGCACCCCGTGCTTGACCGCGAGGCGCACGAGCTCGCGTGGTCGCAGCGAGCCGTCCGACGCGGTCGTGTGCGAGTGGAGGTCGACCGCGCCGCCCACGCTAGCCCGCGAGGTAGGTGAGGATCGTGCGGACGGCGACGCCCGAGGCGCCCTTGGGCACCAGCGGGAGGTCCTTCTCGCTCCACGCCGGCCCCGCGATGTCGAGGTGCGCCCAGGGCAGGTCGCCCGCGAACTCCTTGAGGAAGAGCGCCGCGTTGATCGCGCCGGCGCCGCGCGGCCCGACGTTGTTCAGGTCCGCGATCTCGCTCTTGAGGTGGTCGCGGTACTCGTCGATCAGCGGGAGCTGCCAGAGCCCTTCGCCGGCGGTCCCGGCGGCCTCGAGGAGCCGGTTGGCGAGCCCCGCGTCGTTCGACATGAGACCGGCGCAGAGCGGGCCGAGGGCGACCACGCACGCGCCGGTCAGCGTCGCGACGTCGATCACCTCGTCGGGCTTGACGCGCGCGGCGGCGTAGGCGAGCGCGTCCGCGAGCGTGAGGCGCCCCTCCGCGTCGGTGTTCCCCACCTCGATCGTCGTGCCGCTCATCGATCGAAGGATATCGCCCGGACGGAGCGCCGTGCCCGACGGCATGTTCTCGGTGGCCGCGATCAGGCCGTGGACCTCCACCGGCGGCCGGAGGCGGCCCAGCGCACCCATGATGCCGAGGACCGCGGCGGCGCCGGCCATGTCGTTCTTCATCCGCAGCATCCCCTCGGAGGTCTTGAGGTCGAGCCCGCCCGAGTCGAACGTGATGCCCTTGCCGATGAGCGCGACGCGCTTCGTCCGACGGCCCGGCGACGCGTACGTGAGGTGGATGAACTTCGGCGGCTCGGCGCTCCCGGCCGCCACGCCGAGGAATGCGCCCATGCCCAGGCGGCGGCAGTCGGCGCGTTCGTAGACCTGAATCGCCAGCCGGTGCTCTTTCGCGACCTGGGCGGCGGCTCGCGCGAGGTCGCTCGGACTCAGCTCGTTCGCGGGAGCGTTGATGAGGTCGCGCGCGTACGCGGTGGCGCGGGCGAACACCTCGCCCCGCTGCGCGCCCTCTCCGACCTCGCGTCCGCGGCGGCCGTCGGCCTCGACGACCCGAAGCTCCTCGACGACGCGCTCGGACTTCTCCCGCTTGAAGCGGTCGAACGTGTACGTCCCGAGGAGCGCGCCCTCGACGAGGGCCTGCGCGCGCTCCCGGGCGGGCAGCCGGTCGCCGAGGACCTCCGCGGCGACGGTGCGGGCGCCCAGGTCGCGCGCGCGGCGGAGCGCCCCCGCGGCACCGCGACGCACCACCTCGAGCGTCGTCTCGGCGCGCCGGCCGAGGCCGGCCACGACCACCCGGCGCTTGCCCGCGTGGACGTGCGTCACCTGGCCCGCCTTCGCCTTGAACCGCTCGGCATCGAGCACGGCCTTGATCTGCCCGCCCACTACACGGTCGAGGCGGGTGATCGTGTCCGGCAGCTTCGTCTCGTCCGCGTAGAGCCCGACGACGAGCGCGTCGGCCGCGACCTCCTCGAGCCGCTTCGTGGCGACCAGGACCTTCACGCGCCGACACCCCCCCTGAGCGCCTGGGCGCGGTGGATCATGTCCACGAGCCCGTCGGTCGTGTCGAGGTCTGCGACCCGGTCGATCTCAACCCACCGTGCTTCCGCGGCGTCACTGCCCGACGTGAGCCGCGTGGACTGGGGGTACGCGAGGTAGTCCACCAGGACGTAATGATACTTGACCCGTCCGTCGGCATCGCGGGTGACACGGTCCACGACGCCGGCGACGCCGACCACGGCGATCGTGAGCCCGCATTCCTCGGCGACCTCCCGCACCACGGCGTCGCGCGTCGTCTCGCCGAGGTGGACGAGGCCGCCGGGCAGGCTCCACTTGCCCAGCGCCGGCGGCCGGCCGCGCTTGACGAGGAGCACGCGGTCGCCGTCGAGGACGACCGCGCCGACGCCGACGCGGGGCTCGGCCGGGTATTCGCGACTCACGCGGGGCCGGCGAGCCACTCGGCGGTGGCGTACTTCTCCTCGACGAGCCGGGCGGCATGCGCCGTCTCGTCGGCGGTGAGGCCGTCGGGCGTGAGGCGGAGACCGTGCTCCCCCTCGAAGGCCTGGGCCAACGCGGCGGCGACGTCGTCGAACTTGGGCCGATGGCCGAGCGTCGCCTCGAGCGTCGTCAGGGTGGCGAGCGGGTCACGCGTGGTGGGAAAGAGCTCCCGGAGGCGTGGCGCGTCGACGCCGAGCAGGACCGAGCCGTGCTGGAGGAAGCACCGGCCGCGCCGCCGCTGGGCGCTGCCGACGATCTTGCGCCCGTCGACTTCAATCTCGTAGCTCCCGGTCCGCGCGAAGCAGAACGCGGGCGGCGCGATTCCGCCGCCCGCGACCGCGACCATCTCGACGGGCGCGCCGAGCGCCCGAAGCCCGGTGACCAGGGCGCGCCCGATCCACCGATAGGTCTCGAGCAGGTCGCGCGCACCGCCGAGGTCGTCCGTCGTGGCGACGACGCTGTAGGTCAGCTCGCGCTCGGGGCCGTCGTGGTAGATCGCGCTGCCCCCCGTCGGCCGCCGCACAAGGCCGACGCCCAGCCGGCGGCACGCCTCGACGTTCACGTGGCGATCGAGGGGCTGGCCGTAGCCGAGCGAGACCGTGGGCGGCGCCCAGCCGAAGAAGCGGATCGTCGGCGGCGAGGTTCCCGCCCGGCGCCCCCGCCAGAGCGTCTCGTCGACCGCCATGTTCGTCGCGCCGTCCGCCGGCTCCGTGACGAGCACCCGCCAGGTGGCGGTCATGGCACGACCAGCTCGAGCTTCGGGAAGTACGTCCGATAGCGACCGGCGTCACGCGTGAGGAGAGGCATGCCCCGGACAGCGGCGTGGGCCCCGATGTAGAAGTCCGGGAGCGGCGCCCGGCGTGCGCCACCCGCGCGGCGATACTTCACGAAACACTTTCCCGCCAGGAACGCCGCTTCCCACGGCAGCGCCTCGCGCCGGAAGAACTCGTCTGGCAGCGCTGCGTCGAGGTCCTCGATCCTGTCGAAGCCGACTGACACCTCGGCGTAGACGATGGGATTGATCACCAGCTCGTGATCGGCGCCAAGCCGCGCCAGCGTCGCCGCCGAACGCTCGAACCAGTGTGGATCGTTTGTGAGCACATCGAGCAAGATGTTACTGTCCACCAGGATGTCGGCCACGTAGCTCCCGCGTCAGCGCCGCGTCAGAGCCATGATCTGGTCAGTGCTCATACCGGTCGTCGCCCTGCCGCGCATGGCCTCGACCAGCCGGTGACTATGATCACGGCTCGTCGTCGCCTTCTTGAGGATGACCACTCCCCGGCTCATCGTGAATCTCACCTCCGTGTTGGGTCGGAGCCCGGCCTTCTTCCGGATCGCGACCGGAATCGTGACCTGACCCTTGCTCGTGATGCGCATGCCTCTCCCTCCCATGAGGTAAGACTCTTACCAGTAAGAGTAATACCAAACGCGCCATCTGGCAACTCGCTCACCTGCCGTCGATGAGATCGACACGCTGCTGGACCGAGTGTTCGCGAAACGTCGCACCTTCCACGAGGCGAAACGTCACACGAGAGTCGTGTCCGAGATGACGACGCGCGATTTCCAACACCTTGGGGTCGCTATCAACCGAGGTGAGTCGGGAGTTCGCGTCCATGCCCGCGAGGAGCCAAGCCGTACCCACGCCGGTGCCGGTACCAATTTCGAGAAATTCGCCGCGCGGCTTTGATGCCGCGAGTGCGCGAAGGAGTGAGCCGGTCTTCGGCTCCGACGCGAGGGTAAAGCCGACGCGTTCGGTGTCGCGGCGGATGCCATCCAAGGTGGCCGGAATGTTAGCGGGTTCGCGATCGTTCATCGGCGACGCTAGGGCCGCGGCGTCCAGCGGAGATCGGGCTCCCGCGCCGCTTTGGTCTGGTCGAGACGGCGCACGGGTGTCGTGACGGGCGCGTCCTGGACCACCTGGGGTGAGCTCTCCGTCTCAGCGGCGATGCGGATCATCGCGTCGCAGAACTGGTCGAGCGTCTCCTTCGCCTCCGTCTCGGTGGGCTCGATCATGAGCGCCTCCTCGACGATGAGCGGGAAATAGGTCGACGGCGCGTAAAACCCCAGATCGAGGAGCCGTTTGGCAATGTCGGTGGCGGTGACGCCGAGTCTCTTCTGGCGACGCGCGGACAACACACACTCGTGCATACACGGACCCGGCACCGCGATATCGTAAACCTTCTCGAGGCGCTTCATGATGTAGTTCGCGTTCAGGATCGCGTTGTCCGCCACGCTTCTGAGCCCGTCGGCGCCCATCGTGCGGATGTAGGTGTACGCGCGCACGAGCATCCCGAAGTTCCCCCAGAACGCCTGGAGCTTGCCGATGGACTGCGGACGCTTCCAGTCGAGGGCGTAGCGATCGCCGTCCTTCGTGACCACGGGCACCGGCAGGAACGGCTCGAGGTGCGCCTTGACGCCCACCGGGCCCGCGCCCGGGCCGCCCCCGCCGTGTGGCGTCGTGAACGTCTTGTGGAGGTTGAAGTGGCAGACGTCGAAGCCGAGATCGCCCGGGCGCGTGATGCCGAGGATCGCGTTCAGGTTCGCGCCGTCCATGTAGACCTGCACGCCCTTGGCGTGGCACATCTCGGTGATCTCGACGATGCGGGGCTCGAACATGCCGAGCGTGTTCGGCACCGTGATCATGAACGCGGCGACGTCGGTGTCGAGGTGGCGCGCGAGCTCGTCGAGGTCGACCTCGCCGTTCGGCTGCGATGTGACCTCGACGACGTCGTAGCCGGCGAGGGCGGTGGACGCAGGGTTGGTGCCGTGGGCCGAGTCGGGCACGAGCACCTTCGTCCGCTTCTCGTCCCGCGCCGCGTGGTAGGCGCGGATCATGAGGACACCCGCCAGCTCGCCCTGGGCGCCTGCGGCCGGCTGGAGCGACACCGCGTCCATGCCCGCGATCTCGGCGAGCATCCCCGCCAGCTCGTGCATGAGCCGGAGCGCGCCCTGGCTCAGCGCCTCCGGGGTGAGCGGGTGGAGGCGTGCGAAGCCCGCGAGGCGCGCCATGTCCTCGTTGAGCTTCGGGTTGTACTTCATCGTGCACGAGCCGAGCGGGTAGAAGTGCGTGTCCACGCCGTAGTTCAACCCGGAGAGGCGCGAGTAGTGGCGCACGATGTCGAACTCCGAGACCTCGGGCAGCCGCGGCGCCTCGGCGCGCAGGTACGCCTCCGGAAGGAGCGACCGCGCGTCGCTCGTGGGCACGTCGGAGTCGGGCAGCGAGTACGCCACGCGGCCGGGCGAGGACAGCTCGAAGATCAGCTTGTCGTAGCTCGCCGCGCTCATCGCACGACCGCCCGTTCGAGCGCCTCGGCGAAGGCGTCGATCTCCTCCTTCGTCCGCTTCTCCGTGACGGCGACGAGGAGGCAGTCGGCGAGCGCCCGGTCGAACGCCTTCAGGGGCACGCCCGCGAGGATCCGCTCCTTGGCGAGGCGCGCGACGACCCGGTCGGGCGGTTTCGGCAGCTTGAGCGTGAACTCCTTGAAGAACGGCGCCTGAAAGCGGAGCGATACTCCCGAGAGCGCGGTCAGCCGCCGGGCGGCGTAGTGCGCCTTCGCCGCCGAGAGCTCGCCGACCTTGACGAGGCCGTGCCGCCCGAGGGTGGCGAGGTAGATCGTGGCCATGAGCGCGCAGAGGGCGACGTTGGTGCAGATGTTGGAGGTCGCCTTGGCGCGGCGAATGTGCTGCTCGCGCGTCTGGAGCGTGAGCACGAAGCCCCGTCGCCCGTCACGGTCCACGGTGGCGCCGACGAGACGGCCCGGCATTCGACGCACGAGCTCCTTCTTGGCTGCGAAGACACCGAGGTTCGGCCCGCCGAAGCTCATCGGGACGCCGAGCCCCTGCCCTTCCCCGACGACGAGATCGGCGCCGAGCTTGCCCGGCGCCGCGAGCACGCCGAGATTCACGGGATCGGCGACGACGATCAGCAAGGCGCCGGCCGCGTGCGCGATCTCGGCGACCGAGGCGATGTCTTCGAGGCACCCGTAGAAGTTGGGCGACTGGACGACGAGCGCGGCGGTCTTCGGCCCGCAGAGCCGCGTCGCCGCCGCGAGGTCGGTCGTCCCGCCGGGGGCGCCGGCCTCGCGCAGCCGCATCCGGGGCCCCCCGCAGTAGGTCGCGGTCACGCGCCGGTAGAGGGGGTTCACACCGCGGGAGAGGACGACCTCGGCCCGATCGGTGGCGGCGTGCGCCATCAGCGCCGCCTCCGCGACGGAGGAGGCGCCGTCGTAGATGGACGCGTTCGCGACGTCCATGCCCGTCAGCTCGGCGAGCATCGTCTGGTACTCGTAGATCGTCCTGAGCGTGCCCTGGCTCGCCTCCGGCTGGTACGGCGTGTACGCCGTGAAGAACTCGCCGCGCAGCACCAGGTGGTTGATCGGGCTCGGGACGTAGTGGTCGTACGAGCCCGCGCCGAGGAAGCAGGCGTACCGGTCGGCGTCGGCATTCGTGTCGGCGAGCGTCTTGAGGTGACGGATCAGGTCGGCCTCGGCGAGTGCGGGCGACAACGCGAGCGGCCGTGAGAGCCGCACCTTGGGGGGGATCTTGACGAGGAGCTCCTCGACCGACGCGGCGCCGATCACACGGAGCATCTGCTCCTGCTCGGCGGGCGTGTTGGCGATGTAGCGCGACGCCATCAGTGGGCTCCCGCCGCCAGGAACGCCTCGTACTGCTCGGCCGTGAGGAGCTCCGCCCACTCGGGCTGGTTCGAGGGCGCGATGACGATCATCCAGCCGCGGCCGTACGGGTCCGCGTTCACCGTCTCGGGCGCGTTCGGCAACTCCGTGTTGACCTCGACGACCTGGCCCGACACGGGCGCGAACAGGTCGGACACCGCCTTGACCGACTCGACGACGCCGAACGGCTTCTTCGCCGTCGCCGTGACGCCGACCTTCGGCAGCTCGACGAAGACGACGTCGCCGAGCTGCTCCTGGGCATACGCGGTGATGCCGACCCGAACCCGATCACCCTCTCGCCTTGCCCATTCATGGTCTCGCGTATATCGGAGCTCCTTCGGGACGTGTGCCATCGTTACCCCTTCTTCACTCGCGACGGATGGAACGGGGTGCGGACGACGCGCGCGGCCTTGGCCTGCCCCCGGATCTCGACGGCGAGCGGCGTGTCCACCGCGGCGAGCGCGGTCTCGACGTACGCCATCGCGATGTATCGGTCCACGGAGGGGCCGTAGGAGCCCGACGTGACGACGCCGACCCGACGCCCGTCCTTGAGCACCGGGTAGCCGTGACGCGCGACCGCCTTGTCCACCATCTCGATGCCGACCAGCTTGCGACGCACGCCCTCGGCGCGGACCTTCTCGAGCGCCGCCCGGCCGATGAACTCGCCCTTGGCCGGCTTCACGACCCAGCCGAGCCCCGCCTCGAGCGCGTTCGTCGTGTCGTCGATGTCGTTGCCGTAGAGCGCGTACTTCATCTCGAGCCGCAGCGTGTCGCGCGCGCCGAGCCCGATCGGCTGCGCCCCGTCGTCGTGCCCCGCCTCGAGGAGCGCCGCCCAGAGCCGCGCGGTGGCCGCCGCCGACGCGTAGAGCTCGAACCCGTCCTCGCCCGTGTACCCTGTTCGCGAGATCAGCGTGTCGATCCCGGCGACCGCGCCGCGCGCGAAGCGGTAGTACCCGAGCTTCCCCACGTCTTGGTCGGCGAGCCTGCCCACGAGCTCCTCGGCCTTCGGGCCCTGCGCGGCGATGAGCCCGGTCTCGGCGGAGACGTTACGCCAGCGCACCCCTTTCCGCTGGTACTCGGCGAGCGAGGTGTAGGTAGTGACCCACGCCCAGTCCTTGTCAATGTTGGCGGCGTTCACGGTAAGCATGAACCGGTCGCCCGCGAGCCGGTACACGGTGAGGTCGTCCACGATCGTGCCGTTCGGGTAGCAGAGCAGCGAGTACTGCACCTGGCCCACCTCCAGCGCGGCCACGTCGTTGGTGGTGAGCGACTGCAGCGCGTCGAGGGCGCCTGGCCCGTCGACCTCGAACTCCCCCATGTGGCTCACGTCGAAGAGGCCGACCGCGCTGCGCACCGCCCGGTGCTCCTCGATGATCCCGGCGTACTGCACCGGCATCTCCCACCCCCCAAAAGGGACCAGGCGCGCGCCGGCCTTGACGTGCGCCTCGTAGAGCGGAGTGCGCTTGAGTGGTGCGTCCACGAGCGATCCAGTAGACCATCGCCGCGGGGCCAGGGTCAAGGCCGGACGGCCGTCGCGAGCTCCGTGCACCACGCCTCGATCGCGGTCCGCATCGCCTCGGGTTGCTCCGTCGGGATCCAGTGGTCGGCGGCGAGGCGGACGACCCGGCAGTTTGGCAGCGCGCGCAGGCGGCGCTCCGTGAGCACGGGGTCGCTCAGCGCGCCCCCCGTGGAGAGAAGCGCCAGGACCGGGACGCGGATCGCCCCGAGGTCGGCGAGGCCGCGGCTGACGGCCATCAGCGACTGGAGATACGCTCCGGTGGGCGTGGTGGCGAGGTCGAGCCAGGGCGACGCGTAGCGGCGGACGAGCGTCTCTCGGGCCTGCGACATCGCGGCCCGTGTCTCGCGATCGAGCGCGACCAGATCGAGCGGCGGCACACGTCGGCGATGGATGCCGAGCGCGTTGAGGGCGCGGACGAGCCGCGCCACCACCGCCGAGAGCGGCCGGAGCCAGGCGGCGGCGCTCAAGCTCCCACGGAGCGCGTCCCGCAGTATCGGCTCGATGAGCACGAGCCCGCGAACCGCGTCAGGATTGCGCCGGGCGAACTCGACGGCGACGTTGGCGCCGAGACAGTGGCCGGCGACGACGGCGCGCTCCACCCGCTCTGCTTCGAGGACCGCGGCGAGGTCGGCGCACCACTCGTCCATCCCGATCCGCCCGCGATCGAGCGAGGTCCCGTGACCGCGGAGGTCCGGGCGCAGGATGTCCCAGTCCGTCTTGAGCGACGTGCCGGCGACGAACTCCGACCAGCGGCTCTGGTTGCTCGCGAGGCCGTGGAGCAGGAGGAGCGTGCGCCGCGGGGTCCCGGGCCGCCAGAGCCGGTAGCCGATGACCGCGCCGTCTCGGGTCTTCAGGCTCCGCGCGCTGTCCAGGGCGACGACCGGCCTTCGGCCCGGATTACTTCACCGCGTAGCCGCGGCCCTGCATGCACGCCGCGTAGGCACGGTCGTATCCTTCCTTGCTCTTCGAATACTGGTACGTCCCGCCACCGGCCGCGCCGCCCAGACCGCCGACGGTCGCGCCGACCGCGGCGCCCCTGCCCGCGCCGCCGCCGGTCGCCGCGCCGATCGCCGCCCCCGCCGCGGCGCCGCCGATTGCGCCGACCACCGCGCCGATCGCCGCGCCCTTGCCGGCCTCGGTCGCGGGATCGAAGCCGGTCTGCTGCTTCGCCCACGTCTGGCACTCGACGCTGTCACGCGTCTGTAGCTCCATGCTCTGGCCCTTGGCCGGGTACACCATGACCGAGGGTTGCGTCGACGACGCGCAGCCGGCGAGCACGAGCGTGATCACAAGAGCCGCCCCCGCTCGCTTCTCCATGCGCCCTCCTCGAGGATCGTCCCTTCGCCGCCGGGATGCGGTCAGGCCTTCGGAAGCCACTCGCGCAACGGCCGGACCCGGCACCCCGCCTTATCGAGCCCTTCGCGCACCGCCCGCACGATCTTCGACGCGCCCGGCGTGTCGCCGTGGCAGCAGATGGTCTGCACCGAGATATCGATCTCGACGCCGTCGAGCGTGCTCACCTTGCCTTCCATCGCCATCTTGACCGCCTGCGCGGCCGCGCGCTCCGGGTCGGTGATCAGGGAGCCCGCGAGCTTGCGGGAGACCAGCGAGCCATCCACGTTGTACGCGCGATCCGCGAAGCCCTCCGAAGCCACGCGCACGCCCCGCTTGCGGCAGGCGGCGTCGTACTTGCCCGACGCCAGCGTCATCAAAATCAGCTCCGGGCCGGACTCGAGCACCGCCTCGCCCGCCGCGACGGCGAGCGCCTCGTCCTTCTCCATCATGTTGTAGAGGATCCCGTGGGGCTTCACGTGCTGGAGGTCGCTCCCGGCCGCTCGCACGAACTCGCGCAGCGCGCCCGTCTGGTAGCAGAGGTAGTCCTTGACCTCCTGTGGGGTGACGTCCATGACGCGACGGCCGAAGCCCATGAGGTCCGGCAGGCCCGGGTGCGACCCGATCGCCACGCCATGGCGGAGCGCCAGCGCGACGGTCTTGCGCATGACGTGGGGGTCGCCGCCGTGGAAGCCGCACGCGACGTTCGCCGAGGTGATCCTGGGCATGATCTCCTCGTCGGCGCCGAGCGTCCACCGGCCATAGCTCTCGCCCATGTCGCAGTTGAGATCGATGGACTTCGTCGCCATCCCCGTGGCTCCTTAGCTCCGCGCCATGACGCGGGCGAGCGCGTTGACGAACCGGTCGATGTCCTCCTCGGTCATCGGGAGCGAGCAGGCGCCGAGCCCCCGCTGGCTGAGGAGGATGCCTTCGTTCAGCAGCCCCATGAAATGGCGCATCGGGGCCTCGGGGTCCTTCGGGCGGCTCGAGCGGTAGTCGGTGAGCGGCTCGCCGGTCCAGTGCAGACAGAAGAGCGAGCCGACGCCCGACACCTGGCCCTTCCGTCGCGTCGCGGCGAGCAGACGCGCCACGCCGCCGCGGAGCCGCTCGCCGAGCGCGTCGAGGCGCGCGTACGCTTCCGGGGTGAGCGCGTTCAGCGTCGCGACGCCCGCCGCCATCGTCGCCGGGTTCGCGTTGAAGGTCCCGCCGTGGCTGATGCGCTGGGCGCCTTTGCGCGGGTCAAAGTAGCTCATGATGTCGGCCCGGCCGCCGAAGGCGCCGACCGGCAGGCCGCCGCCGATGATCTTGCCGAACGTCGTCAGATCGGGCCGAACGCCGAACCGCTCCTGCGCCCCACCCCACGCGATCCGGAACGAGATGACCTCGTCGAAGATCAACACGATGCCGTGGCGCTCGGTGAGGCTGCGCAGGTGCCCGAGGAACCCGTCGAGGGGCGGGATGACGCCGCCGATCCCGAGGAGCGGATCCACGAGAACCGCGGCCAGGTTCTTCGCCTCGGCCTCGATGATCTGCTCACACGCCTCCGGATCGTTCCACGGCAGCACCACGGTGTGCTTCAGGACGGCGGGCGGGACGCCGGCCGAGGCGACCACCGGCTTCGGCCGCTTGCGGCTCCCGGCCGCTTTCGGGTCGGGCGCGACGCTCACGAGCACCCAGTCGTGGGTGCCGTGGTAGGCGCCCTCGAACTTCGCGATCTTCGGCCGGCCCGTGAACGCGCGCGCGAGGCGCACGGCGTTCATCGTCCCCTCGGTGCCCGAGTTCGTGAAGCGGATCTGCTCGACCGACGGCACGCGCCGGGTCAAGAGCTCCGCGAGCCGCACCTCGTGCTCCGTGGGCCCCGGGAACGAGAGCCCGTGCGCGACCGCCTCCTGGATCACCTTGACGACCTCGGGCGGCGCGTGGCCCAGGATCAGGCTCGTGTAGTTGCCGTTGAAGTCGAGCCGGTCGGTGCCGTCGGCGTCCCAGACGTGGGCGCCCTGGCCACGCTGGACGTAGAACGGGTACGGGTCGAAGAACGTGGTCGTCCGGCTGTTGCCGCCCGGCATGACCGCCAGCGCCTCGTCGTGCAGGGCGCGGGAGCGGACCGTCTTCGCCGTGTACTCGTGGACCTCCTTCTCGATGCTCATGCGATCTCCTCCCTGAGCCCTGTCTCGAAGATGGCGTCGGCAAGGTACAACAGTCGGTGGGCCTCGTCTACGGTGACCGCGCGGAATCGGAGCGACTGCCCGGGCTTGACCTGCCCGACGCGCCCGACGTCGAACGAGCAGACGGTCGCAACCTTCGTGTAGCCGCCGGTGGACGGCCGATCGACCAGGTGGATGATCGGCTGGCCGTCGCCGGGGACCTGGATCGAGCCGAGCGCGATACCGTCCGAGATGATGTCGTGCCCGCGCGCGTGCGCGACCCGCTCGCCGGACAGCCGCGCGCCCATGCGGTCCGACTGGGGCAGCATCACGTAGGCGCTTTCCAGCAGCGCGCCGATGCCGGCGCGGGTGAAACGGTCGGCCTGCGGCCCGAGCACGACGCGGATCGTGGGCTCACCCCCATACGCCGGCACCGCACGGGGGGCGAGGCGCCAGGGGCGCGGCAGGGGCGCCGCAACGGCGTGGAGCCGGTCGTCTCTCCGGAGCGCCCGCCCGTCGAGCCCGCCGAGACGGCCGCGGAGATAGGTCGAGCGCGAGCCCATCACCGGGGGAACGTCGAGGCCACCCGAGAACGCGACGTAGCTCCGCACCCCCGAGCGCGCGGGACCGAGCCTGACGACGTCGCCGGGCTGGAGCGCGAGGGTCGCCCAGCCCGGCGCCTCCTGGCCGTTGACCGTCACGGGCATGTCGGCGCCGGTGGTGGCGACCGCGCACGGCGCGTCCACCTCGAAGCGCGGCCCGGCCAGCGTACACTCGAGGGCCGCGGCGCCGTCGGGGTTGCCGACGAGGCGGTTGGCGAGGACGAAGGCGAGCCGGTCCACCGGGCCGGACGGCGGGATACCGTAGCGGAGGTGTCCGACACGGCCCAGGTCTTGAATGGTGGTCTGAGGCCCCGGATCGAGGATCTTGATCACGTGATCACCGGGACGTAGCTTCGCGCGTCCACGCGCGCGGCGATCGCATCGTACTCGCGGCGGTCGATCGCGCGGAAGCCCACGCGGTCCCCGGGGCGGAGCAGAATCGGCTCGAGCGCCTCCGGATCGTAGAGGCGGAGCGGCGTGCGGCCGAGCACCCAGAAGCCGCCGGGGCTCTCGACCGAGTAGACACAGCACTGCGTGCCGCCGATGCCAACGCTCCCCGCCGGCGTCTTCGTGCGCGGCGTTTCCAGGCGCGGGATCGTCAGGCGCTCCGGCATTCCGGTCATGTACGGGAGCCCCGGGGTGAAGCCGATGAAGTAGACGAGGTACTCGGCCTGGCTGTGGAGACGTACGAGCTCGCCCGTCGAGAAGCCGAGGCGCCTCGCCGCCGCCGCGAGGTCGAACCCCAGCTCCGCGTCGTCGTAACAGCAGGGCAGCTCGACCAGGCGCGAGGGCGGCAGGACGGCCGTCCCCGCCTGGGGCAGGAGCTCCGTGATCGCGGCGCAGAGGGCGTCGTAGCCGACCGCGCGCGGGTCGTAGTACACGAGCAGCGAACGGAAGGCCGGCACCGTCTCGACGACGCCCGCGAGACCCTTCTGCTGGATCAGGAACTCCAGGGCGCGTACGCGCGTGTTCACCTCGACGCTGATCTCCTCGTCGAACTCGACCAGGACGGCGAGATCACCCGCCGGGAGAAACCTCACGCTCACAGGGCCGCGAGCGCGGAGTTCGGCAGATCGGTGAGGAACATATGCCCCGGGCTGTGCGTGATCATGAACGGCGGCTTCGAGGCGAGCGCGACCGCCTGGGGCGTGACGCCGCACGCCCAGAAGACCGGCACGTCGCCCGACCGAAACTCCTGACGGTCACCCCATTCGGGCCGGGCGAGGTCTTGGATCCCGATCGCCGTGGGGTCGCCGATGTGGACCGGCCCGCCGTGCGCGCCGGGGAAGCGCGCGCTCGCGGTCACCGCCTTCGAGAGGTCGGCGGCGGCGATGGGGCGCATCGAGACGACCATGGGCCCGTGGAAGACGCCCGCCGGCCGGCACGGGATCGACGTCCGCCACATCGCGACGTTCTTGCCGTGCTCCACGTGCCAGAGACGGACGCCGGCCTCGAGCAGCGCCCACTCGAACGTGAACGAGCAGCCGAGCAGGAACGCGACGAGGTCGTCGCGCCAGTACGGCGTCGCGTCCGTCACCTCGTCGGTCAGCTCGCCGTGCGTGTAGATCCGGTAGCGTGGGATGTCGGTTCGGAGATCGGCGCCCGGGGCGACCCCGACGGGCTCGGCCGAACCCACGTCGGTGACCTCGAGGAGCGGGCACGGCCGCGGGTTGCGCTGGCAGAAGAGGAGGAAGTCGTACGCGTAGTCCCTCGGGAGCACCGCGAGGTTCGCCTGGACGTGGTTGGCGCCCAGTCCCGCGGTGATGCCCGTCAGCTTGCCGTTCCGGATGTCCCGCCGGATCTCCCGCGGATGGCGCGCGTCGATCGGCATGGGGCCATTCTACCTCCGATCCCCCCGGGTGTTCGCGGCGCTCTCTATCGCCGGCCGAGCCGCGGCCACACCTCGGGATTGACCAGTACCTCGGGCTTCTCGCCGCGCAGGACGCGCAGCATCTCCCCCGCGACCTGCACGGCCATCTGCCGGTTCGCCTCGCGTGTGACGCCCGCGACGTGTGAGGAGCAGACGACGGTCTCGAGATTCAGGAGCGGGTTGTCGAGAGGCGTCGGCTCCTCCTCCCACACGTCGAGGCCCGCGGCGCCCAGGTGACCGCGCGTGAGCGCCTCGAAGAGCGCGCGCTCGTCCTGCACGGGGCCGCGCGAGGTGTTGATGACGATGGCCCCCGGCTTCAAGAGGGCCAGCGTCTTCGAATTGATCATGTGCCTCGTCTCGGGGGTGAGCGGCGTGTGGCACGTGAGGACGTCGACCTGCGGCAGGAGAGCCTCGAGGCTCTTGACCGGCTCCGCCCCGCGGCGTCGCACGTCGTCGTCCGGGACGTACTTGTCGTAGCCCAGGACGCGCATGCCGAGCGCGGCGGCGAACTTCGCCACGCGCCGGCCGATGTTGCCGACGCCGACGATGCCGAGCGTCTTACCGGCGAGCTCCGTGTTGCCGACGACCCGCGTGGCGCCCCAGTCCCCTTTTCGAGTGAGCGTGTCGATGAGCCGCGTGCGCTTGACGCAGGCGAGCATGAGCATCAGCGCGTGCTCGGCCACGGCCTGCGAGTTCGAGCCGGGGGCGTGGACGACCGCCACGCCGAGCCGGGTCGCGGCCGGGATGTCCACCGTGTCCAGGCCGACGCCGTGCCGGCCGACGACCCTGAGCTTCTTGCAGGCGGCCATCAGGCTCGCGGTGCAGCTCGGCCGGATGCGGAACAGTATTCCCTCGGCCTCCACGGCGGCTCGCACGAGCCCGGCCTCGGTCTCGTCGTCCGAGACGACGACGCGGGCCTCCCGCTCGAGGAGCGCCCTGCCGTCGGGATGGATCGGACCCGCGAGCACGACCAGCGGACGGGACACGGTGGCCATCGAAGCGGTCTCCTCTCCCTCGCGTGCGCGAGTGCTATTTCCGGGCGACGAGGACCAGGCGGGCGGCATCGAGCGAGAAGGGCGTGCCGTCGAGCCCGCCGTAGAGCTCCACGCGGCCCCAGCGCTCCGGCCGCAGCATCGCCGACAGCTCGTGGGCCGAGTACAGCCGGATCTCGCTCTCGCCGATGAGCTCGCCCGTGTCCTTCGACTTCGCCGTCGCGCGCTTGATTCGCCACCACCGCGCGCGCCAACGGCTCGTCGCGGGGTCGAACGCGTTCTCGATGCGGACCGTCCAGCCGTTCACCCGCTTGCGCTCCTCGGGCGGCAGCGAGCGCACGAGCTGGTCCCGATTCCGGGTGTCGAGCACGAACACGCCACCGGGCTTGAGCGCGCGCCAGAAGCGGTCGATCACCAGCCGGTCCTCATCGTCGGAGAAATAGCCGATCGAGCTGAACAGGTTCACGGCGAGGTCGAACTCGCCCGGGAACTCCATGTCCCGGATGTCCTGGCAGACGAGCCGGAGCTCGACCCGGGCCTCGGTGGCGGCCTTCCGCGCCCGGTCGAGCTCGGTCTCGCTGAAGTCGACGCCGGTCACCTGATGGCCGCGTCGCGCGAACTCGATCGAGTGGCGGCCGAAACCGCATGGCGCGTCCAGGACGCGCGCGCCGGCGCCGAGCGCCACGGCCCCGACGATCCACTCGGCGTCACTCGCCGCGTCCGTCGGCGATGCGAACGCATGCGAGATCTGGGGCCACGCCTCACGGAAGAACCGCTCGCTCTGAAACATAGCGGCATTATACGAGGACCTCGAGGCGCCTCGCGTAAATCTCCCGGCACGAAGAGCCTCGCCGCCGTCGGCCTGCCCGGACCCCACGCCGGCCGTGTGATATCGTCTCGTGCCGTGAGCACTCTGGTGACGGGCGCGTTCGGCTGCATCGGCTCGTGGGTCGTGCGCCGCCTCCTGGCCGACGGCGAGCGTCCCGTGGTGTACGACCTCGGGGACGACCCGTGGCGGCTACGGATGATTGCGGGCGACGACGTCGCGCGCCGGGTCACGATCGTGCGCGGCGACATTGCCGATCATGACGCCCTGGTCCGCGTCGTACGCGACCACGCGGCCCGCCGCATCATCCATCTCGCGGCCTGGCAGGTCCCGCTCTGTCGCCAGGACCCGGCGAAGGGCGCCCTGGTCAACGTCGTCGGCACCGCGAACGTCTTCGAGGCGGCCCGGGCGAGCGAGGGGCGGGTGGAGCGCGTCGTCTACGCCTCCTCCGCGGCCGTCTTCGGCGCGCCCGAGCTCTATCCGCCCGGCCCGATCAAAGACGACGCGCCCAGGCTCCCGGCGACACACTACGGCGTCTACAAGGTCGCCAACGAGGACACCGCGCGGGTCTACTGGGACGAGCACAAGGTGCCTTCGATGGGCTTCCGGCCCCTCTCGGTCTACGGGCCCGGGCGCGACTTCGGCGTCACCGCCGATCCGACGCTCGCCATGAAGTCCGCCGTGCTCGGACGCGCGTTCAAGATCCGGTGGGGCGGGCGGACCGACCTGGTCTACACCGAGGACGTCGCGCGCGCGCTCACCGCCGCGGCGGCGTCGCGCCTCGACGGCGCCCGCGTCTACAACCTCCACGGCGCCTCCGTGGCGATCGCCGACCTGGTGCGCACGATCGAGGCGGCGTGGCCCCGCGCGCGGGGGCTGATCACGCACGTCGAGCAGCCGATCCCCTTCCCGGCGGCACTCGACGACGCCCGCTACCAGAGGGACCTGGGCCCGGCGCCGCCGACCGCGCTCGCGGACGGCCTCAGGAAGACGCTCGACGAGTTCGCACGGCTTCAGACGGAAGGGCGACTCGACGCGCGGGAGCTCGGGTGACCGACACCCGCGTGAGGCCCGCCACGGCGGGCGACGCCGACGCGATCTGCCGCATCTACAACCAGGGCATCGAGGACCGCGTCGCCACCCTCGAGACCGAGCTGCGCACGCCGGCGGAGCGCGGCCGGTGGCTCGCGAACCGCGACGCGCGCCACCCGGTGATCGTCGCGGAGGCGAACGGTGAGGTCGTCGGCTGGGGGAGCCTCAACGTCTTCAACCCGCGCGACGCCTACCGGTTCGTCGCCGACTTCTCGGTTTATGTCGAGCGGGCCTGGCGGGGGAAAGGCGTCGGCCGCGCGCTGCTCGAGAAGCTGATCGAGCTCGCGCGCCAGAACGGCTTCCACAAGCTGGTGCTCTCCGCCTTCCCCGTCAACGCTGGCGGCATGGCGCTCTACGAAAAGCTGGGCTTCCGCCGCGTCGGCGTCTACCGGGAGCAAGGGGTGCTCGATGGCAAGTGGGTGGACACGATCATCATGGAGAAGCTCCTGTAGCGGCGAGGGTGATCGGCGGCCCGTCCCGGCGCGCTAGTAGCGGTTGGCGATCGGCAGCTCCTCGGCGGGGAAGAGCGTGATGACCTGGGCGCCCTTGGGCGTGACGACCACCTCTTCCTCGATGCGCGCCGCCGAGACGCCGTCGGTCGCCGGGCAGTAGGTCTCGACGGCGAAGACCATCCCCGCCTGGAGGTCCATCGGATCGTCGAACGAGTTGAGGCGGCTGATGATCGGTCGCTCGTGGAGACCGAGCCCGAGCCCGTGGCAAAAGTTGAGGCCGAACGCGGCCATCTCGCTCTCGAACCCGATCTCCTGCGCCTTCGGGAAGGCTCGTGCGATCCGGTCGGTCGTCACCCCGGGCTTGATCAGCGCGATCGCCTCGTCCATCCACTCGCGCGCCTTCTTGTAGGCGCCGACCTGCGCCGCGGTCGCGCGGCCGACGTTGAAGGTGCGGTAGTAGCAGGTTCGGTACCCGACGAACGACTGGATGATGTCGAAGAACGCCTGGTCGCCCGGACGCACGAGGCGGTCGGTGAAGTTGTGGGGGTGGGGGCTGCAGCGCTCGCCCGAGATTGCGTTGATCGCCTCGACGCAATCGGAGCCCATCCCGTAGAGCCGTTGGGTCGCGAGCGCCACGATCTCGTTCTCGCGGACGCCCGGTCGGAGGGCCTCGGCGATGTCCTGGTAGACCCCGTCCACCATCGCCGCGGCCATGTTCAGGAGTGCGAGCTCGTCCGCGCTCTTGAGCGCGCGCGCCTCGAGCATCACCTGCTGGCCGTCGCTCACCCGTACCCCCGCCTCCTGAAGGGCGAACAGGAAGGGGGGCTCGACGACGTCGATGCCGACCGGCATGTCGACGACGCCCTCGTCGCCGAGGATCGCCTTGATCTCGCGCGCGGCCTGGGTGAACAGGCCCGCCTTCGGCGACACGGCGCCGCGCAGGCCGACGAGGCCGGCGAGCGAGTGCTTGGGCGGGAGCCACGGCGCGTAGAGCCGGTGGTGACGGGCCGCCGAGCCGAAGTCCCACACCCAGGGCTCGCCGTTGCCGGTCAAGAGGCACCAGCGCGTGAGCTTGTCCCGGGCCCACTCGCCGATGACCGTGCTCGAGATGTAGCGGATGTTGTGCTGGTCGAAGACGAGCAGCGCGCCGAGGCCGGAGCCGGCCAGCGCCTGGCGAACCCGGCCCAGCCGGTAGGCGTGCAGGCGGCGGAAGTCCACGCGCTCCTCGAAGTCCACCTGCATGTGGCCGGGCGCCTGGAGGGGGCGGTCCCACGCGTATCGCGGGTCGACGGCGTCCGGCGTCACACGGTGCGGCTCTACGGGTCGTCGCTTCTTGGCCATTGTGACTCTCCCGAACAAGCCTGCTACGGTCGGCCGCTACTCTAGCGCATTCGGTGATACTATCGCTTTTACCTTTCGAGGCCCCGACCCAGAACGTTGGGGGGTGTGCCAATGAAGAAGCTACGCGACATCATGCGGCACGGGTTCCTCTTCACGGTCCAGCGCGGGGCGACGGTGGCCGAGGCGGCGCGCACGATGGCGGCAAACAACGTCGGCATCGTGGCGGTGCTCGACGGCGACAGGCTCGCCGGGGTCTTCTCCGAGCGCGACGTCGTCCAGAAGGTCGTCGACCGCGGCCTCGATCCGACCCGCACCCCGGTCGCCGACGTGATGACGGCCCGGCTCGTCGTGGCCGACGCCGACGAGGACTACCAGTCCGCGATGAGCAAGATGGACCAGGCGAACATCCGCCACCTGCCCGTCGTGAGCGGGGAGCGGCTCCTCTCGATGCTGTCGATCCGCGACCTCATGCGGGTCGCGATCGAGGACCGCGGCGCCGAGATCGAGTACCTGAAGGAGTACCTCTACCAGGTCCCACCCGGCGTCGGGCCCTAGTCCCCGCCGGGGGACGGGATCACTCGCCGACGACCGGCAGCCCCTCCACCCGCTCGCCGGCGGCCGCCGACGGCTTCGCTGGCTCGGTCCGCACGCGCCGCATGAAGGGGACGATCGCGAGGAGCCCGAAGAAGATCATCGAGAAGAGCCAGAACTCGTCCGCGTACGCGAGCACGCGCGCCTGGTTGACGAGGTCGCCGTAGAGGGTCGCGAGCGCCCGACGCTCGGCGGTGAACGGGTCGGTGCCCTGCGCGACGAACTGCGCGGCGAGGCCCTTGAGGCGCGCGGCCGTCTCGGCACTCCAGATGTTGACGTGGGCGACGAGCGTGGTCTGGTGGGCCTGGCTCCGGCGCGCGAGGAGCGTCGTGGCGAGCGCGACGCCCACGCTCCCGCCCGCGTTCCGCACCACGTTGAAGGCCGCGGTCGCGTTCCCGAGCCGCTCCATGCGCACCGTCGCGAGGGCGAGCGTCTGCAGCGGAACGAAGACGAATCCCATGCCAAGGCCCTGGACGAAGCGCGGCCAGGCGAGGCTCCAGTAGTCCATGCCGATCGTCATGTTCGACATCAGCGTGAGCGCGACGCCGTTGATGAGGCAGCCGGTGGCGAGCAGCATCCGCTGGTCCACCCGGGTGACGAGCCGGCCCGCGACGAGCAGCGACAGCATGTTGCCCAGCCCGCCCGGCGCGAGCACGAGCCCCGAGGTCCACGCGTCGTAGGCGAGGAGCTTCTGGGTGTAGAGGGCCAGGAGCAGCATGCTCGCGTAAAATCCGAAGACGGAGAGCGAGATGACGACGCTCGCGATCGCGAAGTTCCGGTCGTGGAAGACGGTGAGGTCGAGCACCGGCTCGCGGCACGTGAGCTCGCGGACGACGAACCCGACGATGGCGCACACGGCCACCACGGCGAGCCCGGTGACGAGGCGCGAGTCGAACCAGTCCTCGCGCTCGCCCCAGTCCAGGGCGAGCTGCAGGCACCCGAACCCCACCACCATCAGCGCGAGCCCGAGTACGTCGACCCGGCCGGGCTTCCGCTGGTGCGGCGAGTCGAACACGAACACGCTCGCCATGATGAAGCCGATCAGGCCGATCGGGAGGTTGATGTAGAAGATCCAGCGCCACGACCAGTTATCCGCGATCCAGCCTCCGACGGTCGGGCCGAGGATCGGGCCCAGCATGATCCCGACGCCCCACAGGGCCATCGCCATCCCCCGCTGATGGAGCGGGAACATTTCCCAGAGGATCGCCTGCGAGATCGGGATGACCGGCCCGCCGCCGAGGCCCTGGAAGACCCGCGCGAGCACCAGGGACGTCAGATTCGGCGCGATGCCCGAGAGGAACGAGCTGACCGTGAACAGCACCGTGCAGATCAGGAAGAAGCGCCGGCGTCCCAGCAGCCCCGAGAGCCAGCCCGTCGCCGGGATGATGATCGCGTTCGCGGCGAGGAAGGACGTGAGGACCCACGACATCTCCTCGACGCCCGCCGAGAGCGAGCCCTGCATGTGTGGCAGGGCCACGTTCGTCACGCTCGTGTCGAGGATCTGCATCACGGTCACGAGCATGACCGAGACGGTGATCAGCCACTTCCGTGCGGTGGACAGGGGGGCTGTTGGAGCGGGGTCCACGAGTGCGCGACTCGCGTGGGTGGCCTGAGACAGGTACCTCCCGGCTGCGTTCATCGCACGCGAATCGTCACGATGACCGACATCCCGGCGCGCAGCGTGTGCGGGTTGCCGAACTCGCGCGAGTCGAGAAGGATCTTCACCGGGACGCGCTGGACGACCTTGACCCAGTTCCCGGTCGCGTTCTCCGGCGGCAGCAGCGAGAACCGCGCGCCGGTGCCGGCGGAGAGCGAGTTGACGATGCCCGTGAAGGCGCGCTCGGGGACGCCGTCCACCCAGACCTCCGCGCGCATGCCCGGGCGGATCTTGGCGACCTGGGTTTCCTTGAAGTTCGCGAGCACCCAGACGTCGTGGAGTGGGACGATCGCCAGAAGCGGCTGGCCCATCTGGACCACCTGCCCCACCTCGACGGAGCGCTTGGAGACGACGCCGTCGATCGGCGTGCGCACCTCGGTGTACTGGAGCTGGAGCTCGGCGAAGGCGAGGTCCGCCTGCGTCTCGCGAAGCCGCGCGTCCGCCTGCGCCGCCGCCGCGTCCTTGATCGCCACCTGGTGGAGCTGGCTTTCGGCGCGCGCCAGGGCGGCGCGCGCCTCGGCGACGCGCTGCCGGGCCTGCTCCACGGCATGGACGCGCGAGGCGAGCTCCGCCTCCGCCAGCTGGACCTCCCGCTCGGCCTGGGTGAGCCGCCGCTCGGTCGCCTCGACGGTGGCGCTCGTCGTCTCGTAGACCGCCTCGGCCTGGTCGAAGTCGCGTCGCGCGACCAGCTCGCTCTGCAGGAGCTGACGGAGGCGCTCGAGCTCGCGCCCCGCCTGGCGCTGCGCGCTCCGGACGCCCACGACGTCGGCGCGCATCGCGCCGGCCGCCGCGCGCCGCGACTCGAGCCGCGCGCGCGCCTCCTCGACGGCCGACTCGCTCGCGCGCACCGCAACGGCCGCCCCCTCGAGGTTCGCGCGCGCCTGGTCGATCGCCGCGCGCGTCTCTTCCCGCGTCAGCGGCAGCTCCGAGCGCGCCGCCCTCAGATTAGCCTCCGCCATCGCCACGGCGGCGCGCGCCTGCGCGACCTTCGCCTGGTAGTCGCGCGGGTCGATGCGGAGCAGGAGGTCGCCCTGCTTTACGGACTGGTTGTCGCCGACCAGGAGCGTCGCGACGTGGCCGGACACCTTGGCGCTCACGGGCGTGACCGTGCCCTCGACGTAGGCGTCGTCGGTCGAGACGTAGTGGACCGCGTAGTACCAGGCCCAGCCCCCGTAGGCGAGCGCGGCCAGGGCGACGAGGACGCCGAGGGCCTGGAGGAGCCTCGCCCTCACGCCAGGTCCATCGCCGTCGCGACCGGGCGCGCGAGGAGAGCGTTAATCGGGGCCGATCGGCGTGAGCCGTCCCGCGGCGTCGAAGGCGAGGGGCGCGGGATCGGTGAGTCGGGTGAGGTCGGCGCGCTGGGCCACGGCGGGCAGGAACGCTTCGGACACCTCGATCTCGCCGAGCATCAGCGTGTTCTTGATGCGGATGACCCGCGCCTTCTCCGGCGGCGTGAGCCCGACGCACGAGAGCGCGGTCTCGATCGCCTCGCGGTCCGTGTCGTACGTCGCCGGCACCTTGGCGCCGCCCGGCGCGCAGGCGGTGATCGCGTTGATGAGCGTCGGCTTCATGTCGATCTTGTCCACGAGCCGGCGCGTGGTGAAGTCGGCGTTGCCGATACCGACAGCATTACCATAGCTCTCGGCGGTCAAGTCGAGGGCGACGATCCAGAGGATCTTCGGATCGGCCGGGAACGGCTCGTGGGGGTTCGATGGCCGACCGATGACGTTCGTGTCCATGCCGGCGCCGGAGACGTTCTTCCCGATCTCCTCGACGATCAACACGTCGATCGGGGAGAAGGGTAGCCGCGCCATCCACTCGCGCGCGTCCAGCCGCGCCATCCACTCGCGCGCGTCCTTCAGCAGGCGACGCTCGCCCGCCTCGAGATCCTCCGCGGTGAACGCCTCGATCCGGGCGGTCTCGTCGTACCCGTTCTCGACGATCCCGAGGCCGAAGCCGATCCGCGACTTCGACAACATCTCGCGGCCGACCGACGTGATGACGGTCTCGTAGCCGTGGTGGATGTTGGCGCGGTGATACTGGATCGCGCCGGCGTACTTGCCGAGCCCGATCGTCATCATCTTGAAGAGGCCCGACTCGATCGACCCCTTGAAGTCGGTGTGGGGCTTCACGCGGTTGACCAGGCCGATCCAGTCGGCTTCCGCCGCGTAACGGTCGAGCCAGACGGGCAGGCCGAGCGCCTCACCCACCTGGATGACGTCCATGGTCGCGCGGATCGGGCAGCCCATGGCCGTCTCGGTGATGCCGTAGTGCGCGAGCACCGAGAGCTGTCCCTCGGGCGTCCCGCCTCCGTGGCTGCCCATCGCCGGGAAGACGAACGGCCTGGCGCCGAGATCCCGGAGCCACCGGACGGTGGCGCCGACGATCACGTCGATGTTCGCGATCCCGCGGCTGCCCGCTCCGACGGCGACCGCGTCGCCGCGCTTGATCGGGAGTCCCGCGGTGCCGAGGGCCTGGGCGACGGCGCGGGGAATGTCGGTCACCCGGGGGCGAGGGAAGGTCTGGCGGATTTTGAGCATGCGGGGCCACGCCATAGGAGATGCCTCCTGAGTGTTCTCGTAATACCGGGCAGCCCCCCGGAAGTCAAAGAGTTTTTGGCGACAGAATGTGCTATATGTAGGGGCCAAATTTTTATGCGCGTGCGGATACTTCTCGCAAGCCTGCTCCTGGTCGCGAGCGGGTGCAGCTGGCTCCGGCCCGCCCCGACGCCGATCCTCCCCGCGGAGGAGCTCTATTCGATCGGGGCGCAGGAACTCACCGCCAAGCGTTACGACGTGGCCCGCGACAACTTCAAGAAGATCGTCGAGCGCCACCCGAACTCGTCCTACGCGCCGCGCGCGCGCTTTCTGATCGGCGAGGCCTATTATCGCGAGGCAGAGTTCGACAAGGCGATCAAGGAGTTCGAGGCGTTCGTGTCGTTCTTCCCCCGCCACCAGATCGCCGACCTCGTCCAGTACCGCCTCGCGATGAGCTATTACGACCAGATGAAGCCGGTCGAACAGGACCAGGGGCTCACCCAGAGGGCCCTCGATCAGTTCCGGAAGCTCGTCAAGGAATACCCGGAGAGCCGCTACGCGACCGAGGCGCTCGCCAAGATCGACATCTGCCGCGGGCGGCTCGCGCAGAAGGAAGTGTGGGTCGCCAACTACTACTTCACGCAGGGTAATCCGAGCGCGGCGCGCCAGCGGCTCGAACTCGTGCTCAAGCGGTATGCGCGCACGCTCGTGATTCCCGAGACCCTCTACCTCCTCGCCGAAGTGAACTTCTACGAGGGCAAGAACCCCGAGGCCGTGGACCTCCTCCGCCAGCTCTCAAGCGAGTACGGCTACACCGAGTGGGGCCGGCGCGCCGTCCAGCGGCTCCGGGCCCAGCGGTGAGGCGAGGAGAGACCCCGTGCACGACGTCGTCGACCTGCGCTCCGACACGCTGACCCTCCCCACGCTCGAGATGCGCGAGGCGATGGCCCGCGCCGAGGTCGGGGACGACGTGTGGGAGGAGGATCCGACGGTCAAGCGCCTGGAGGCGATCGCCGCCGAACGGCTGGGCAAGGCGGCCGGCCTCTTCGTCGCGTCGGGCACGATGGGCAACCTCGTCTCCGTCGTGAGCCACACGCGCGCGGGCCAGGAAGTCGTCCTCGACCTCGACTCGCACATCTTCAACTACGAGGTCGCCGGCGCCGCGGTCATCGGCTCCGTGCAGATGCGCCCGGTGAAGACGGCGCGCGGGTTCCTCGCGCCCGAGCAGGTGCGCGAGGCGCTGCGGCCGGCCAACATCCACGTCCCCCCGACGGGGCTCGTCGCGCTCGAGAACACGCATAACCGCCACGGCGGAACGTGCTGCACGCCCGAGGAGATCGATGCGGTGGCGGCGGTCGCCCACGACGCCGACGTCCCGGTCCACCTGGACGGCGCGCGCCTCTTCAACGCGGCGGTCGCGCTCCGGCGCCCGGCCAGCGACTTCGCGCGGCACGTGGACTCGGTGACGTTCTGCGTGTCGAAGGGGCTGGGGGCGCCCGTGGGATCCGTCGTCTGCGCCTCACGCGAGCTCATCGCGCGGGCCCGGCGCGTGCGCAAGATGGTCGGCGGCGGGATGCGGCAGGCGGGCGTCCTCGCCGCCGCGGGGATCGTCGCGCTCGAGCGAATGGTGGACCGGCTGGCGGAGGACCACGCCAACGCCCGCCGGCTTGCCGCGGGCATCGCGAAGCTGCCGGGGATCGCCGTCGACCCGGGAGCCGTCCAGACCAACATCGTCATCTTCGGCGTGACGCGTCCGGGAGGCGTCGGGGAGAGCCAGGCGGCGACGAGCGAGCTCGTGGCGCAGTGCGCCGCGCGGAAGGTGAGGATCCACGCGATCGGCCCGACCTCGATCCGCTGCGTCACCCACAAGGACGTCGACGCCGAGGACGTCGAGCGCGCGCTCGAGGCCCTCGGCGAGATTACCAGTCGATGGTAGTGCGAGCCGAGCGGCGGCCGCGGAGGCTCTGCGACGCGCGCCGCGAGGCGAGTCTGTGATCCCAGTCGTGCGAGCCGAGCGGCGGCCGGCGAGTCTGCAATGGTAGCGGCGAGAGGGGGCGCCATGGCCGAACGGCTGCTCGAGGTCAAGGGGCTGAAGACGTACTTCTTCACCGACGAGGGTGTCGTCCGCGCGGTCGACGGGATCGACTTCCACATCAACCGGGGCGAGACGCTCGGCATCGTGGGCGAGTCCGGTTCTGGGAAGAGCGTGACCGCGCTCAGCATCATGCGGCTGATCCCGACGCCGCCGGGACGCATCGTCGCCGGCACGATCAATTACACCGGCCGGAACCTGCTCGAGCTGCCGCCCGCCCAGATGCGCAAGATCCGCGGCAAAGAGATCTCGATGATCTTCCAGGAGCCGATGACCTCGCTGAACCCGGTCTTCACGGTCGGTGAGCAGATTGCCGAGGCCGTGCGCCTTCACGAGGGGCTCGGACGCCGCGACGCGATGGACAAAACCATCGAGATGCTGAAGCTCGTCCACATCCCGAACGCCGAGCGCCGGGTGAAGGAGTACCCGCACCAGCTCTCGGGCGGCATGCGGCAGCGTGTGATGATCGCCATGGCGCTGTCGTGCAATCCCAACCTCCTCATCGCCGACGAACCGACGACGGCGCTCGACGTCACGATCCAGGCGCAGATCCTCGAGCTCCTCAACGAGCTCAAGGCCAAGCTCGGCATGGCGATCATGCTGATCACGCACGACATGGGCGTCATCGCCGAGACGGCGCAGCGGGTCGCCGTCATGTACGGCGCCCAGATCGTCGAGGAGGCGTCGGCCGGGGAGCTGTTCAAGGAGCCTCTCCACCCCTACACCCAGGGGCTCCTGCGCTCGATCCCGCGCATCGACCTCGCCGCCACCCAGCGGCAGAGGCTCGAGGCGATCCCCGGCACCGTGCCGACCCTGCGCGGGGACATCAAGCCCGGGTGCCGCTTTGCGCCGCGCTGCGCGCTCGCCAAGCCGATGCACTTCGAGAACGATCCACCCCTCAAGGAAATCCGACCCGGCCACAAGGTGGCCTGCTTCCTCTACTGAGGCCCGCCATGCCAGAGCCCCTGCTCCGGGTCAAGAACCTCAAGAAGTACTTCCCGATCCGCGGCGGCCTCTTCTCGCGCGAGGTCGCGCGCGTGCACGCCGTCGACGACGTGTCGTTCGAGATCCTGCCGGGCGAGACGCTCGGCCTCGTCGGCGAGTCGGGCTGCGGCAAGTCCACCACGGGTCGCTCGATCCTCCGGCTCATCGAGCCGACCTCGGGCGAGGTCTGGTTCGGGGCGCAGAACGTCACGACGCTCGACAAGCGCTCGCTGCGCGCGCTCCGGAAGGAGATGCAGATCATCTTCCAGGACCCCTACGCTTCGCTCAATCCGCGGATGACGGTGGGCTCGATCATCGGCGAGGCGCTCGTGATCCACAAGCTCGCCAAGACGCGGAAGGCGCGGGAAGAGCGCGTCGTCCAGCTCCTCGAGACCGTCGGCCTCGCGGCCGACCACCTGCGGCGGTACCCGCACGAGTTCTCCGGCGGTCAGCGCCAGCGCATCGGCATCGCGCGCGCGCTCGCGGTGAGCCCGAAGCTCATCGTCGCGGACGAGCCCGTCTCGGCGCTGGACGTGTCCATCCAGGCGCAGATCATCAACCTGCTCGAGGACCTCCAGGCGAAGTTCGGGCTCACCTACCTCTTCATCGCCCACGACCTCTCCGTCGTCGAGCACATCTCGACGCGGGTCGCGGTCATGTACCTGGGGAAGATCGTCGAGATCGCGCCGGCGAAGGAGCTCTACACGAACCCGAAGCACCCGTACACCGAGGCGCTCCTCTCCGCCGTGCCGATCCCCGACCCGACCATGAAGCGCAAGCGGATCCTGCTCGAGGGCGACGTGCCGAGCCCCATCAACCCGCCCTCCGGGTGCCGCTTTCACACGCGGTGCGCGCTCCGCGTGCCGTCGTGCTCGGAGAACGAGCAGGTGCTCAAGGAGGTCTCGCGGGGCCACTGGGTCGCCTGCCAGGTGCGCACGGGCGTCGCGATCAAGTAGAACCCTTGGCCGTCCCGTTCGTCGGCCGCATCGCCCGCTGGGTAGTTCCTGACGCCCCGGCACTTGCTACCAGGCCCGGGGCGCTGGTGTGCATAGTGGCCTTCGAGGGATCGAACCTCGCGATCGAAATCCGCTCGGCGAATGGCAAGCCTGAGCGCCTGCCCGCGCTCATCGCCGATTTGCTGCGCCTCAAGGTGGATCTCATCTTCGCCGCTGAGCCTGTTGCGGCCGCGGCAGCGAAGCGGGTGACCGCCGAAGTTCCGATCGTATTCATGACCGGTGGCGATCCCGTCGTTGGCGGGCTCGTCGCCAGCCTCGCCCGCCCTGGCGGAAATCCGACCGGGTGCGCCGGGATGGAGCCCGAGCTCGCCGGAAAGCGCCTGGAGCTTCTCAAGCAGATCGTTCCTCGGCTTACCCGAGTGGCGTTTGTGATTAACCCTTCGAGTCCGATGAGTCCGCATCACGTGAGGGAGGCACACAGAAGGCTGCCACTGCACTCGGTGTCCGGTTGCAGGTCGTCGAGGTCCGGGACCCGGACGAGTTCGAGAGGGCGCTCGTGGTGATCGCCAAGGATCGCCCTGATGCGCTCTACGTCGTCGGCAATCCCAACCTCTTCTCGCAGCGCCCGCGGGTCCTGGGGCTCGTAGCGCGGAACAGGCTTCCCGCCATCTGGGTTGAAAGCACATGGGTCACCGACGGCGGTCTGATCGGTTACGCGCCGAACCAGCCCGACATGTTCCGGCGCGGCGCCTGGTACGTCGATCGCATCCTCCGCGGCGCCAAGCCCGCCGATCTGCCCGTCGAGCAGCCGACGAAGTTCGAGCTGCGCATCAACCTCAAGACTGCGAAGACGCTCGGCCTGACGATCCCGCAGACGCTGCTGCAGCGGGCGGATGAGGTGATCGAATAGCGCGGGCTGGCCCAGCGCTCCGGCATGGACGGGCACCGGGGCACGGCCGTCCGCTCATGCCCGGAGTAAATCTTCACCGGGGGAGCGGCGCTCGCTCCCCACGACCTGAGTTAGTCCCAGAGGTACGCGCGCGGGTTGACGGAGTGACCCTTCACGAGAATTTCGTAGTGGAGGTGCGGGCCCGAGGAGCGCCCGGTGTTGCCGGAGTACGCGATCACCTGACCCCGCTCGACGCGCTCGCCGTGCTTCACGAGGGCCTGCGAGAGGTGGCCGTAGAGCGAGCGGATCTCCTGGCCGTGGTCGACGATGACCGTAACACCGTACTCCGGCTGCGTGCCGGCGAAGAAGACCGTGCCGCCCGCGGGCGCGCGGACAGGCGTGCGGGGCTGGGCGTTGATGTCGAGGCCGCTGTGGAACTCGGTGACGCGCGTCCAGGGCGAGAGGCGGTTGCCGAACTCGGAGTTCACGCCGCCGCGCACGGGCCAGCGCGACGGAAGCGCCGCCAGCGCCTTGCCGGCGCGCGCCATCAGGCGGTCCAGGGCCCGCAGATTGTCGCCCTGCTCCTTCACGCTCTCCGCGAGCCGCTCCAGCTCGGCCCCGACTGCGATCCGCCCGGCGATTTCGTCCCCCGGCGCGATCCGCGCGGCAACCTTGACCCCGCCGCCACCGATACCCTTGTCGCGCGCGCCCGGAGTGAGCTCGGGACCGAACGGTTCCCAGATGCGCGCGTGGAGCTCGCGCCAGCCCACGATCTCCTGCCGTAGGTCGACGACGCGGCGGTTGAACGAGTCGATCGTCGCGTGCTGCTCGGCGATCTGGCGGGCGAAGGTCCTGGCTTCGCGGGTGAGCTCGCGCAGCTGCACCCAGTCGGTGGCAAGCGTGCCGACCACGGAGACGGCGAGGGCAAGCGCGGCGAACGCGCCCCTCGCGACCGGACGCGTGAAGTTGAACCGAACGACCTTGGTGCCATCGCCCCGAACGATCAGGAGACTGAACTGATCACGGCTCGGCACACGCGCGCGCGGCCTCGGGAACTCCGGTCTTGGTGGCTCCGAGACTTCCCTCACCGTCTCGACCGCCCTGTCAGCGGGACACTCTTCCGCCTGCATGGCGGAAGGATGACCGCAAACGCCGTGCCGGGCGGGATGGCTACACACAATCAAGGAGTTGGAGCACACTGGCTGCCATTCCGGCAAGCCGGCGGGCAATTTCGTGTCACTATTATGACACGCTGTATCGGTCCGTAACCCCGCGTGAGATCGGCATTTATTGACACTTTGCGTCGCCGCGCAGTATCATCGCGGGACAGGCCCCGGAGAGGAGTTCGATGGACGAGTTCTACCGGATCAAGCGGCTTCCGCCCTACGTCTTCGCGATCGTCAACGACCTCAAGACCAAGGCGCGCGCCCGCGGCGAGGACGTCATCGACCTCGGCATGGGCAATCCCGACCTCGGCACGCCCAAGCACATCGTCGCGAAGCTGGTCGAGGCCGTGCAGAATCCGAAGAACCACCGCTACTCGGCTTCCCGCGGCATCACGCGGCTCCGCGTCGCGATCGCCAGGTGGTACCGCGACCGGTACGGTGTCGAGCTCGACCCCGACTCCGAGACGATCGCGACGATCGGGGCCAAGGAGGGGCTGGCCCACTTGACCCTCGCCGTCCTCCAGCCGGGCGACGGCGCGCTGGTGCCGAACCCGACCTATCCGATCCACTCCTACTCGGTGGTTATCGCCGACGGCGACCTCCGATCCGTCCCGCTGACGGCGGACGGAGACTTCTTCGCACGGCTGGAAGAGACCGCGAAGCTGGCGTGGCCGAAAGCGAAGCTGCTGATCCTTTCGTTCCCGCACAACCCAACGACCATGTGCGTGGACCGCGCGTTCTTCGAGAAGGTCGTCCTCTTCGCGCGCGAGCACCGCCTCATGGTCGTCCACGACTTCGCGTACGCCGACTTCTGTTTCGACGGGTACCGGCCACCGTCCTTTCTCGAGGTGCCGGGCGCGAAGGACGTCGGGGTCGAGGTGTTCTCGACCTCGAAGTCCTACAACATGCCCGGCTGGCGGCTCGGCTTCGTGTGCGGCAACGCGCGGATGATCTCTGCGCTGGGGCGGATCAAGTCTTACCTGGACTACGGCGCCTTCCAGCCCATCCAGATCGCCGGTATCATCGCGCTCGAGGGCGACCAGACGTGCGTCGCCGAGATCGTCGAGGTCCACAGGAAGCGCCGGGACGTCCTCGTCGACGGGCTCAACAAGCTCGGCTGGTCGGTGCCGAAGCCCCAGGGCACGATGTTCGTCTGGGCGCCGATCCCCGAGCCGTTCCGCGTGATGGGCTCGCTCGAGTTCGCCAAGCTGCTCATTCAGGACGCGAAGGTGGCCGTCTCGCCGGGCATCGGGTTCGGTGAGTACGGCGAGGGCTACGTGCGATTCGCGCTGGTCGAGAACGAGCAGCGGATCAAGCAAGCGCTCCGCGGGCTCAAGCACCTCGCCCGCTGACGGCCATTCCAACCGCGGCGGGTCCACTGAGATGAATGGGGTAGTGCGAGCCGCAGCCGCAGGCGAGGCGAGTCTGTGAATGGGGTAGTGCGAGCCGCAGGCCGTCGCGGGGCCGCAGTGCGAGCCGCAGGCGAGGCGAGCCTGTGACCGGGGCCCCGCCGGCCGAGGCGAGTCGATGAAGGAAGTCAGGATCGGATTGCTCGGCCTCGGGACCGTCGGCGGCGGGGTCATCAAGATCCTCGAGTCACGCCGCGCGATGCTCGAGGAACGCGCCGGCTGCCGGCTCACCCTCGCCGCGGTCGCGGACACCGATCTCACCCGACCGCGCGAGGGGCTCGACCTCACGAAGCTCCCGATGACCCCGGACGCGGCGCGCGTCCTCGCGGATCCCTCCATCCAGATCATCATCGAGCTCGTCGGCGGGCTCGAGCCCGCGCGCTCGTTCATCTTGAAGGCGCTCGCCACCTCCAAGCACGTGGTCACCGCCAACAAGGCGCTCCTCGCCCACCACGGCGCCGAGCTTTACGACGAGGCGCGGCGCCGCTCTGCGACGCTCGCCTTCGAGGCGGCCGTCGCGGGCGGCATCCCGCTGATCCAGGCCGTCAAAGAGGGGCTCGTCGCCAATCGTATCCTCTCGGTCTTCGGCATCGTCAACGGGACGTCGAACTACATCCTGTCGAAGATGACCGACGAGGCGCTCGACTTCTCCCTCGTGCTGAAAGAGGCGCAGGCCCACGGCTACGCCGAGGCCGACCCGACCCTCGACATCGAGGGCATGGATTCCGCGCACAAGCTCCAGGTCCTCGCCACGCTGGCGTTCCGCACCTTCATCGACCTCAAGCACATCCACACGGAGGGCATCACGCGGGTGACGCAGCAGGACATCGCGTACGCGCGCGAGCTCGGCTACCGGATCAAGCTCCTCGCGATCGCCAAGGCGGCCGACGGGGGCGTCGAGGTCCGGGTGCACCCGACGATGATCCCCGCGGGCTCCCCGCTCGCGGCGGTCACCGGCGTCTTCAACGCGATCTTCATCACCGGCGACGCGGTGGGCGATCTGATGTTCTACGGTCGCGGCGCGGGGCAGCTCCCGACCGCCTCGGCCGTCTGGGCCGACACGCTCGGCATCGCGCGCCGCATCGCCCACGGCATCCCCGCGCTTGCGCTCGAGCTACCCTCCGCGGGTCCCGCGGCGCTGCCGCTCGCTCCGATGGAGCGCATCCGCTGCTGCTATTACCTGCGTGTGATGGCCCAGGACCGGCCCGGCGTGCTCTCGAAGGTCGCGGGGATCCTCGGGGACAACGACATCTCGATCGCGAACGTCATCCAGAAGGGGCGCGGGACGCGCGAGGCCGTGCCGGTCGTCATGCTGACGCACGAGGCGCTCGAGCGCGACATGCGCCACGCGCTCGCCGCGATCGATCGCCTGCCCGACGTCGCCGCGGCGACGACGATGATCCGCGTGGAGGGCGGGCCCGCATGAAGGCCTGGCGCGGCGTCATCGAGGAGTATCGGGACTTCCTCCCCGTGACGGACCGGACGCCGGTCGTCACCCTCTGCGAGGGCAACACGCCGCTCATCGTCGCACCGCGCCTCGCCGAGGCGACCGACGCGCGCCTGTCGATCTTCCTCAAGTGCGAGGGGTTCAACCCCACGGGCTCGTTCAAGGACCGCGGGATGACGATGGCCGTCTCCAAGGCGCTCGAGGCGGGCTCGCGGGCGGTGATCTGCGCTTCCACGGGCAACACCTCGGCCTCCGCGGCGGCGTTCGCGGCGCGCGCGGGCATCCGCGCCTTCGTCATGGTGCCGAAGGGCTCGGTCGCCCTCGGCAAGCTCTCGCAGGCGGCGATCCACGGCGCGAAGGTCCTCACCGTGGACGGCAACTTCGACCAGGCGCTGACGATCGTCCGACAGATCGCCGAGCGGCATCCCGTCACGCTCGTGAACTCGGTGAACCCGTTCCGACTCGAGGGGCAAAAGACCGCCGCCTTCGAGATCGTGGATCAGCTTGGTCGCGCGCCTGACTACCACCTGATCCCCGTCGGCAACGCCGGAAACATCACCGCGTACTGGCGCGGCTACCGCGAGTACCACCGCGCGGGCCGCATGCAGGAGCTGCCACGCATGGTCGGCTTCCAGGCCGCCGGCGCGGCGCCGATCTACGAGAACCGCATCATCCAGGAGCCGCGCACCGTGGCGACGGCGATCAAGATCGGCAACCCGGCGAACTGGGGGCCGGCGCTCGAGGCCGTCAAGGACTCGCACGGCTGGATCGACGTCGTCAGCGACGAGGAGATCCTGCACGCCTACCGGATGCTCGCGCGCGAGGAGGGCATCTTCATGGAGCCGGCGTCCGCGGCCACCCTGGCCGGCCTGATCAAGTGCGTCAAGGCAGGGCGCTTCGAGTCCGGCTCGACCGTCGTGCTCACCCTCACCGGGCACGGACTCAAGGATCCGGACACCGCGCTCGAGTCGGCATCGCGCCCGACGACGGTGCCGCCGTCGATCGACGCGGTCCTCGCCCAGCTCGGCCTCTGAGCCGGCCCAAGGTCCTCCTCGGCGTCACGGTCAGCGTCGTTCTGCTCGTCTACCTCTTCTGGAGCGTCGACCTGGCCGAGCTCGGGCGTCAGCTCCGCGCGACCCGTTGGGGCTGGGCCGCGAGCGCCACCGCCCTCGCGCCGCTCGGCCTCTGGGCACGCGCCCGGCGCTGGCGCTACCTGTTCCCTCCGCGCTCGGACCCGCCCGGGCTGGTCCCGGCGGTCATGATCGGCTACATGGCGAACAACGTGCTCCCGCTCCGCGCGGGCGAGGTCGTGCGCGTGTACGTCGTCGCACGGCGCTGGAGCGCTGCGGGCGCGGGCGGCACGGCCGGCGTCTTCTGGACGGCGCTCGCGACGCTCATCGTCGAGCGAGTGCTCGACAGCCTCGCCGTCGTCCTGATGCTCGCGGTGTTGGTCCTCATCGTCCCGGTGCCGACCTTCCTCCAGGTGGCCGCGCTCGCCGTGCTCGCCATCGACGTCGCCGGGATCGCCGTCCTCGTGGCGCTGGTCGCAGCGCCCGCGCGATGCGCCCGGCTCATCGAGCGACTCTCCGCGCGCTGGCCCCGGGTCCGGCAGCGCGCGCTGGGCATTTTCGAGACGTTCGTCCGCGGGCTCGATGGGATCCGCGCGCCCGCTCACGCGCTCCCGATCCTCGTCTGGACCGCGATCGTCTGGGTCATTCCCGCGTCCGCGGCATCGATGATGCTCCTCGCGATGAACCTCGGCCTGCCCTGGATCGCCGGCTGGGCGGTGCTCGCCTTCGTCGGGCTCGGCATCTCGATCCCCTCGGCGCCCGGCTACGTCGGCGTCTTCCACGCCGCCGCGGCGCTCGCCGTCGGCCTCTTCGGCGTCGCCCAGGCGGCTGCCGTCGGCTACGCGCTCGTCTTCCACGCGAGCCAGATCCTGCCCGTCATCGCGCTCGGCTGGCTCTATCTCCTGCGCGAGCAGCTGAGCCTCGGCGAGGCCGCGCGCGCCAGGCCGTCGTAGCGCGGCCGGCTCGCACCGTGGGTGGCCTGCCGCAGGTGCGCTCAACCGTGGTAGATTTCTAACGCTATGGCGCTGGTCGTCCAGAAGTACGGCGGCTCGTCGGTCGCCGACGACGAGAAGATCCGGAACGTCGCCCGGCGCGTCGCGGCGAGCGCGCCCGGCCGGGAGCTCGTCGTCGTCGTCTCGGCCATGGGCAAGACGACCGACCACCTCGTGGGCCTCGCGCACCAGGTGTCGCCGGCGCCCGACCCACGCGAGATGGACATGCTGCTCGCCACGGGCGAGCAGGTCACGATCGCGCTCCTCGCGATGGCGCTCCAGGCCTTGGGGCTGCGGGCGCGCTCGTTCACGGGATTCCAGGCGGCGATCCGCACCGACCGGGCGCACACGCGGGCGCGGATCACGCAGATCACCACCGAGCGCGTCCGCCAGTCTCTCGACGCGGGCGAGATCGCGGTCGTCGCGGGCTTTCAGGGGCTCTCCGACGAGGACGAGATCACCACGCTCGGCCGGGGCGGGTCGGACCTCACGGCCGTGGCGCTCGCGGCCGCCCTCAAGGCCGACGTGTGCGAGATCTACACCGACGTGGACGGCGTCTACACCGCCGACCCCGCCGTCGTCCCCGACGCCAAGAAGCTCGCGCGTGTCTCGTACGACGAGATGCTCGAGATGGCGAGCCTCGGCGCGAAGGTGCTGCAGTCCCGCTCCGTCGAGTTCGCGAAGAAGTACGGCGTGACCGTCCACGTACGCTCGACGTTCAAGCCGGATCCCGGCACGCTCGTGACGAAAGAGGAGCAGGGCATGGAAGAAGTGGTGGTCACCGGCGTCACGCACGACCGGAGCCAGGCGAAGATCTCGATCCTGCGCGTCCCCGACCGGCCCGGCATCGCCGCCCAGGTGTTCGGCGCGATCGCCACGAAGAACGTCGTCGTCGACATGATCGTCCAGAACATCAGCCGCGACGGTTACACCGACATGTCGTTCACCCTGCCCCGCGGCGACCACCGCCGCGCCGTCACCGCGCTCGAGGAGGTCGCACGGTCGATCGGTGCCCTCGGCGTCGTCCACGACGAGCGCGTGGCCAAGGTCTCGATCGTCGGCGTCGGCATGCGGAGCCACGGGGGCGTCGCCTCCAAGATGTTCGCCACGCTCTCCAAGGAAGGCATCAACATCCAGATGATCTCGACCTCCGAGATCGCCATCTCGTGCGTCATCGAGGACAAATACGCGGAGCTGGCGGTCCGCGCCCTTCACGACGCCTTCGAGGTCGGCAAGGGGGCCAACCGATGAGCCAGGGCAAGGCCGCCGTTTTCTTCGGCCCGGGCAAGCCGTTCGAGATCCGGGAGCTCCCGCTGCCCGAGGTGGAGCCCGACGCCGTCCTCATCCGCGTGGCGCTCGCCAACGTGTGCGGCTCCGACCTCCACTTCTGGCGCGGCGACGCGCCGCTGCGCCTGCCCGACGACGGTTGGATCTACGGCCACGAGATGACCGGTCGCGTGGCCCGGCTCGGCGCGCGAGTGAAGACCGACTCGCTCGGGCGGCCGCTGAAAGAGGGCGACCGGGTCGCCTACACGTACTTCTATCCTTGCGGGCGCTGCTACGCGTGCCTCGCCAACGAGCCCGCCGCTTGTCCCGCGAAGATCGAGCGGCCGCGAGGGCCGTCCGAGTTTCCGCACTTCCACGGCGCGTTCGCCGAGTACTACTATCTGCGGCCGCGCGGCGCGCTCTTCCTCGTCCCCGACGCGCTGCCCGACGAGATGGTCGCACCGGTGAACTGCGCCCTCTCGCAGGTGATCTTCGGGCTCGGGAAGGCGGGCCTGGCCTTCGGCGGGAGCGTCGTGATCCAGGGCGCCGGCGGCCTCGGGATCCAGGCGGCGGCGGTCGCCCGGGACATGGGCGCGGCGACGGTGATCGTGGTCGATCAACTCCCGGGGCGACTCGAGTTGGCGCGGGCGTTCGGCGCCGACCACACGATCAACCTCAAGGAGATCCCCGACCGCAAGGAGCGCGTCACGCTCGTACGGAAGTGGACGGGCGGTGGCGGCGCGGACGTCGCCTGTGACTTCGTCGGCTTTCCGCAGGTGATCCCGGAGGGGATCGAAATGCTTCGGTCGGGCGGCACGTACCTCGAGATCGGGACGATCAGCCGCGGCGCCAAGGTCGAACTCGAGCCGTCCGTGCTCGTCTGGGGGTCGAAGAAGATCGTGGGCGTGATCCAGTACGATCCGTGGGTCATCCCCCGCGCGCTCGACTTCCTCGTGCGCAACCGCGGGCGCTTCCCCTTCGACCGACTCCTCTCGCACAAGTACCCGCTCGAGCAGATCAATCAGGCGTTCGCCGACTCGGAGTGGCACGACCGGGAGACGACGACGCTCACGCGCGCGGCCCTCGTACCCTGACAAGCCGCGCGCCGGGTCTTGTGCTTCGCCGCGGGTTGTGGCACGGTGCCTGCCACCGTGGCCGATGGCCACACCCGGGGAGGGACCCATGGCTCAACTTCTGATCAATGGCAAGACCTTCATGGTCGACGCCGATCCCGCGACGCCGCTCCTGTGGGTCATCCGCGAGCGGCTACAGCTGACCGGCACCAAGTTCGGCTGCGGGATGGCCCAGTGCGGCGCCTGCACGATCCACCTCGACGGCGCGGCGGTGCGGTCGTGCCAGACGAGCCTCGCCCAGGCCGCCGGCAAGAAGATCACGACGATCGAAGGCCTCCATCCCAAGGGTGAGCACCCCCTCCAGAAGGCGTGGATCGCCGAGCAGGTGCCGCAGTGCGGCTACTGCCAGTCGGGCCAGATCATGCAAGCGGCGGCGCTCCTGGCGAAGAATCCGAACCCGACCGACGAGGAGATCGTGGCCGCGATGACCGGCAACATCTGCCGTTGCGCCACGTATCTGCGCATCAAGCGCGCGATCAAGCGCGCCGCGCGGGAGGTGTCGTCATGAGCCCCGAGCTGAGCCGCCGGGATTTCCTCAAGTCCACCGCCCTCGCGGGTGCGGGCCTCACGTTGCGTTTCACGATTCCGGGCGTCGACACGGCGTCGGCCGCCGCCTCGTTCGAGCCGAACGCCGCCCTCACGATCACGCCGGACGGCTTCGTCACCGTGCATATCACCAAGGCGGAGATGGGCCAGGGCGTCGGCACCGCGCTCGCCCAGATCGTCGCCGAAGAGCTGGAAGCCGACTGGAAGGACATCCGCATCGATTACCCGATGAACGACCCGAAGTTCGGCCTCATGCTGACCGGCGGGAGCTGGTCGGTGAACTGGACGTTCGACTCCCTCTCGCGTGCAGGCGCTGGCGCGAGGATGCTCTTGATCGAGGCCGCCGCCAAACAGATGGGCGTGGCGGCCGCGGACTGTGTCGCGGCGGACAGTCGGGTCAGGCACCTGCCGACCGGACGGTCGATGGCGTACGGGGAAATCGTCGCCAAGGTCCCGATCACGCGGACCCTCTCCGAGGAAGATCTCAAGAAGATCGCGCTCAAGAAGCCGAGCCAGTACCGGATCGTCGGCACGTGGATCCCGCGGCTCGACATCCCGGAGAAGACCAACGGGCGCGCCAAGTTCGGCATCGACACGTTCCTGCCGGGGATGGTGTACGCCAAGGTGGCGTACCCGCCCACCCGGGAGGGTGGCAAGCACACGTCCGTCGACGACAGCGCCGCGAAGCGCGTGAAGGGCTACATCCGGACGGTCGTGAACGACGACATCGTCGCCGTGGTCGCAGACACCTACGAGAACGCGGTGAAGGCGCGCGACGCGCTGAAGGTCACCTGGAACCCGGGCTCGTACGCCAACGTCAGCACGGAGTCGATCTTCGCCGAGTACGCGCGGAAGGCGAAAGAGGACACCACCTCACCGGCGTGGGTCGAGCAGGGCGACATCCGGTCCGGGATGGCGGAGGCGGTCCGGACCCACGAGGCCACCTTCACGACCGACTACGTCGCGCACATGCAGATGGAGCCGATGAACTGCGTGGTGCGGTTCGAGAACGGCGTGTACGACATCTACACGGGCAGCCAGTTCCAGACGATGGCGGTCGGGACGCTATCGAAGAAGCTCGGCGTCGAGGAATCGAAGATCCGGATCCACCAGCACTACCTGGGCGGGGGATTCGGCCGGCGGCTCGAGCCGGACGTCATCCTGGAGGGTGCGCTGATCGCGCGCGAGGTCAAGCGCCCCGTGAAGCTCATCCGCTCCCGTGAGGAGGACCTCCGCCGCGACTATTACCGGTCCGCCACGCTGCAGGTGCTCAAGGGGGGCCTCGGCGCCAACGGAAAGATCGTGGCCTGGCAGAACACGCTCGTCGCCGCCTACCCCGGAGAGCGGTACGGCGGGCTCGACGACAAGGGGCGCGACCAGTTCTCGCTCAACGGCAGCGACCACGTGTACGATGTCCCGAACCAGTTCGTCCGAGCCATCCGTTCCGAGACCGGGATATCGGTCGGCTACGTCCGTGCCGTGGCACCCAACTACACGTTCTTCGCGGTCGAGACCTTCATGGACGAGCTCGCGCATCTGGCGGGCGTCGACCCGGTCGCCTTCCGCCTCTCCATGCTGGGGAGCACGCCGCGCCTGGCCAGCGTCCTGAAGCTCGCCGCCGAGAAGGGAGGCTGGGGCACACCCCTGCCGCCGAACGTCGGCCGCGGGGTCGCCTGCGTGACCGCGCAGGAGAAGAAGTCGCCCACCTGGACGGCCTCGGTGGTCGAGGCGCAGGTCGATCCGACCACGGGCCGGGTCCGCGTCCGGCGGGTCACGTGCGCGGTGGACTGCGGTATCGTCGTCAACCCCGACGGCGCGCGCGCGCAGATCGAGGGCTCCGTGCTCTTCGGGGTGTCGAACGCGCTGAAGGAGTATGGCACCGTGGCCAACGGCGCCCTCGTCCAGTCGAACTTCCACGACTACCACGTGCTGCGAATGGACGAGGTCCCGGACGTCGAGATCCATGTGGTCGACTCCACGGAGTATCCGACCGGCCTCGGCGAGCCCGGCACCACGACGATCGCGCCCGCGCTCTCGAACGCGATCTTCGCGGCGACCGGCGCGCGGGTCCGGAGCGTGCCGCTCCTCCCGTCGCGCGTGCTGAAGGCGATTCAGCAGAAAGCGTAGCGAGACACTCGGAGGGGGGCGACTTCACAGGCCCGCCCGACGGGGCGCGACGGCCCCCTCCGAGACCGGGGGAAGCGCTCCCGAGAGGGAGCGAACCTCCAGGACCGATGGCGCGGGCGAAGTCCGCGCTCGAACCGCTCCTGGTCCTACACGCGCTTGAGCTCCTCACGGTCGATCGGGAGCGTGCGGATGCGCTTGCCCGTCACCACGTAGATCGCGTTGCAGACGGCGGGCGCCACGGTCGGCACACCCGGCTCGCCGAGGCCGCCCGGCGCCTCGCCGGAATCGAGGATGTGCACGTCGACGACCGGCATCTCGTTGATGCGGGACATCGGATAGTCGTTGAAGTTCGACTGCTGCACACGACCGCGATCGATCGTGATCCGGCCGTAGAACGTCGCCGTGAGCGCGTACACCACGCCCCCCTCCATCTGCGCCTTGACCTGGTCGGGATTGACCGCGAGGCCGGGATCGATCGCGGCGACGAGCCGGTGGACGCGGACGGCGCCGTCCGCGGCGACCGACACCTCGGCCACCGTGGCGGCGTAGCTGCCGTAGGAGAAGACGACGGCGATGCCGCGTCCACGCCCGGGCGGGAGCGGCGCCCCCCAGCTCGCCTTGGTCGCGGCCAGCTCGAGCACCGCCTTGTGGCGGGGCGACTTGCCGAGCAGCGCCCGCCGGTACTCGTACGGGTCACGGCCGGCCAGGTGCGCCAGCTCGTCGATGAAGCTCTCGATGATGAACCCGTTCTGCGACGCGCCGACCGAGCGCCAGAACCCGATCGGGATGCCGAAGTCCTTGTTGGTCCACTCGATGCGGAGATTCGGCACGTCGTAGGGCATGTTGCGCACGGCTTCCACCGCGGCGGGATCGACCTCGCCCGCCTTGACGCGCCCCTTCTGGATCAGGATGCCTGGCCCCACCATCCGCGTGCGCCACGCGGCGGGCATGCCGTTGGCGTCGAGCGCGGCCCGGAAGGAGTTGTACGTCGCCGGACGGTAGAAGCCGTGGGTGATGTCGTCCTCGCGCGTCCACATGACCTTCACGGGTGCGCCGACGGCCTTCGCCGTCTCGACGGCGTCGGTGATGAAGTCGACCTCACCGCGACGGCCGAAGCCGCCGCCGAGGAGTGTCGTGTGGACGGTGACCTTCTCGGGCGGGAGCCCGGTGAGCCGCGCGGCCGTCGCCTGGGTGCCTCCAGGGTTCTGCGTCGGCGCCCAGATCACACAGGCCTCGGGCGTCACCTGCGCCGTCGCGTTCATCGGCTCCATGCACGCGTGCTCGAGGAACGGCACCTGGTAGACCGCCTCGTGCACGCGCCCGCCCGCGGCCAGCACGCGCTCGGCGTCACCGTCGTTGCGGGCGACCTGACCCGGCTGTTTGGCGGCGGCCTCGTACTCGCGCGCGATCATGGCGCTCGACACCTGGGCGGTCGGCCCCTCGTCCCAGGTCACCTGGAGCGCCTTGCGCCCCTGGAGCGCCGACCAGAAGCCGTCGGCGACCACGGCGATGCCGTTGGACACCTGGACGACGTGCTTGACGCCCCTCACCCGCTTCGCGGCCGTCCCGTCGAAGCTCTTCACCTTGCCGCCCAAGACGGGGCAGCGCTCGATCGAGGCGACGAGCATCCCCGGCAGCCGCACGTCGACCCCGTAGATCCCGCGACCGGTGATCTTCTCGGGCGTGTCGCGCCGGTGGACGTGCTTGCCGATATAGCGGAACTTGTCCGGGGTTTTGAGCTTCGGGTCCTGAGGGACGGGCAGCGCCTGGGCCCGGTCCACGAGCTGGCCGTAGAGGAGCCGGCGTCCGGTCGGCCGGTGGACCACTGCGCCCGGCTCGGTCTCCACGCTCTCGACCGGCACCGCCCACTCGCTGGCCGCGGCTTGCATCAGCATCTCGCGCGCCGCAGCCGCGGCCTTGCGCCACATCGCGAGGTGGTCGCGAACGCCGCGGCTTCCGCCGTAGGACTGGTTGCCGGTGACGGGGTTCTTGTAGAGCCCGGGGTTGGCCGGCGCCTGCTCGACGCGGACCTGGTCGAGGACGACGTCGAGCTCGTCGGCGATGATCATGGGCGTCGTCGTCAGCGAGCCCTGGCCCATTTCTGGCACGGAGTTGACGATCGTCACGACGCCGTCGCGGTCGATCCTGAGCCACTGGTTCGGCGCGAACACCCCCGGGCTCTCGGCGCGCGCGACCCCGCGGGCGGCGCGCACGACTGGGAAGCCGACGGCCAGCCCCGCACCGACCGCGAGGCCGCCCTTGAGGAGCGTGCGGCGGGAGACGAGCGTCGTCATCGCGCGCCTCCTTTCCCGAGGGCCGCAGCCCGGTGGATCGCGGCCCGGATGCGCTGGTAGGTCCCGCAGCGGCAGATGTTGCCCGACATCGCGCCGTCGATGTCGGCGTCTGTCGGGGAGGGCGTGCTGGTCAAGAGGGCCGCGGCCGACATGATCTGCCCCGGCTGGCAGTAGCCGCACTGGGGCACGTCCACCTCCGTCCACGCGCGCTGCACCGGGTGGTCGCCCTTGTCGGAAAGCCCCTCGATCGTGGTCACACGCTTGCCGGCGGCGGCCGAGGCGGGGGTGACACACGCTCGCACGGGCGCCCCATCGAGATGAACCGTGCACGCGCCGCAGAGCGCCATCCCGCACGCGTACTTGGTTCCCGTCAGACCGAGCGTCTCCCGGATCACCCACAGGAGCGGCATCTCGGGCTGGACGTCGATCTGGTGCCGTTTGCCGTTGACGGTCAGTGAGATCATGGTGACCTCCTGGGCGAGAATCTGGCCGGCCTCACAAACACTAGCATCGCGTCCCTGTCAACTCTCTGCGACGCGTACGAAATCTTCGACTCTAGTCACGCGCCCCACGGCGTGGGATCGTCGGCGCATGACGCTCTACTCTCGCCATCAGTTGGTCGTGCTGCTGATCCTCCTCTGCGCCGCGGGGCTCGGGCTCGTCATCGGTCACTGGCGCCGCGCTCACCCGGATGCCGTCGAGCGCCTGGAGCAGTTCGACCGGACCCCGCCGCCCGCGGGCTCACTCGCGCCCCCGTCGAGCTCGCCGGGACCGCCGCAGCCAGGACGTCCCCGCACGGCGTCACGGCCAACGCAACCGCCGTTGCGCGCGGCCCGCATCGACCTCAATCGCGCGGACGTGGCCGGGCTGACGCGGCTTCCCGGCATCGGGCGCGCGCTGGCGAGGCGCATCGTCCAGGCGCGCGAGGCCGACGGGCCATTCACCGCAGTGGACGACCTCCGGCGAGTGGGCGGCGTCAGTCGCCGCACGATCGAGGGGCTCCGACAGCTCGTGATCGTCACCCGCTGACGGGTGCTTCATGCCATGGCGCACGATGCCGCTCGCGCCCGTCGCGATCGCGTTCGCCTTCGGCGTGGGCATCGCCCCGTGGGTGCGTGCGGACGTGGCCTGGACGACGTGCCTCGCCGCGCTCGCGAGCGCCGGCGCGCTCCTCCTCGCCGGCCGGACGTCCCGGGCGGCGGCCCTGCTCCTCGCCGGCGTCGCGGCCGTCGGCGCGCTCCGCGGGATCGAGGCGCCCTTGCCGCTCGACCACGTCGCGCGCCTCGCGCTGCCGCGGACCGCGCACGTGGATGGCCGGCTCGCCGCCGAGCCGGTCCAGTGGGCCCCGGACCGCCTCCGTCTCCTCATCGACGCCGAGCGCGTCGACGGCCTCCCCCGCACGGGACGGATCCAGGCGACCGTGTACGGCGTGACGCCACCACTGGCCGTCGGCCAGCGGATCACCGCCGAGCTCACGCTGTACCCCGCGATCGGGTTCCGAAACCCGGGAACGTTCGACTACGCCGAGCGCCTCAAGCAGGAGGACATCCACGTCACGGCAGCGACGCGCGCCGATCGGCTCACGCGGGTCGACGACTTCGCGCCGCCCTGGCCGGCGCGGATCAAGCGGGCGTCGCTGGCGGCGATCTCACAGGCGTTGCCGCCGACTTCTGCGGCTCTCCTGACGGGCCTCCTGCTGGGCGAGCGGACCGCGCTGCCGTCCGAGCTCGACGAGGGCTTCCGCCGCGCCGGCGTCTATCACGTCCTCGCGGTGTCCGGCTTCAACGTCGCGTTGCTCGCCGGGGCGACGCTCGCGCTCTGCCGGCTCGCCCGTGTCGGCCGCCGCCCATCCGCGGTCGCCGCGATCGTCGTCGTCCTCGGCTTCGCGGCGGTCGTCGGACCCGAGCCCTCGGTGCTGCGCGCCGTCGTCATGGCGGTGCTGGTCCTCGCGGCGCTCCTCCTGGAGCGGGAGGCGTCGGTCACCAACAGCCTCGCCCTCGCCGCGCTGGCGACCCTCGCCGTCCACCCGGGTGACCTGCGCGACCCGGGCTTCCAACTCTCATTCGCCGCGACGGCGGGGATCGTGGCGGCGCCGATGCCGCGTGGCGTGATTGCCGGCGCGATCGCCATCAGCGCGGCGGCCCAGCTCGCGATCCTGCCGATCACCCTCACCCACTTCAATCAGCTCTCGACGATCGGTGTCGTCGTGAACCTGGCGGTCGTGCCCCTCGCGGGCGTGGCCACGGTCGCGGGGCTCCTCGCGGTCGGCGTCGCTTTCCTGAGCGCGGGCGCAGCACAGGTCGCCTTCGACGCGGTCTGGCCGCTCCTGCTGGCACTCCGCGCCCTGGTCGCGCTCGCGGCCACGGTGCCCGGCGCGCTCGTACACCTGCCGGCGCCACACTGGGTCGCGAGCGCCTGTTACGCGGGGGCCCTCGCGCTGGGCCTCGTCTGGTGGCGCTGCCGCGTCGAGCGGCCTCGTGTCGGGGGACCGAGCGGCGCGGCCGCCCTCCTCCTGCTCGCGCTCGCTGCCGCCGTGGCCGCCTGGCCTCTCCTCAGGCCCCCCGACGGCCGCCTGCGCGTCATCGTCCTCGACGTCGGCCAGGGCGACGCGATCGTCGTCGAGGCGCCCGACGGGCGCGTGCTGCTTGTGGACAGCGGCGCGGGAGGCCCGATGAGGCTCGATGCGGGCGCGCACGTGGTGGCGCCGTTTCTGTGGAACCGTGGGCACCTGCGGCTCGCAGGCGCGATCGTCACGCATCAAGACGCCGATCACGCCGGCGGGATGGCATCGATCGGCCGCCGCTTCGACATCGGGCCAGGGGTCGATGCCGAGACCCTTGCCCGTGGCCCTGTCTGGATCGGCGGCGCGATGCTCTCGCTGTTGGATGCTCGCGCGACAGACAGGGCGGGGGATCGGGGCCCCTCCGAGACCCGTAGCTTCTGGGCGTTGCCAGGCGCGACGCACGAGACACTTCCGCAGCGGGACCGGGTGGTAGCGTGGTCGAGGAGGGGCGCCGACCCCCCGCCCCGCCCGTCCCGCCGCGACCGGAACGACGAGGCCCTCGTGCTACGGATCGAATACGGGCTCGCGTCGTTTCTCCTGGCGTCCGACATCGAGTCCGCGCGCGAGCAAGCCCGTTTCTCCTGGCGTCCGACATCGAGTCCGCGCGCGAGCAAGCCCTCGTCGTCGCGCGGGCGCCGCTCACCGCGACGGTCCTCAAGGTCGCGCACCACGGCTCGCGCACGTCGAGCACTCCCGCGTTCCTCGGAGCCGTCGGCCCAACGATCGCCGTGATCTCGGTCGGCCCGCGCAATCCGTACGGCCACCCCGATCCCGGCGTGCTCGAGCGTCTCGCGGCGGCGGGCGCGCGCCTCTACCGGACCGACCGCGACGGCGCGGTGATCTTCGAGACCGACGGCCGGACGCTCACGGTCACCCGCTGGGCCGCCCGGACGACCGACCGCGTCTGCCTCGATCCCGAGGCGATTTGCTAGAATTCAGCGCCATGGCGAGGGTCAACGACCACTACCTGAAGCTCCGGTCGAGCTACCTCTTCTCGGAGATCGCGCGGCGCGTGAGGGCGTTCCAGGACGCGCACCCGGACGCCAGGCTCATCCGCCTGGGGATCGGCGACGTCACCCGTCCGCTGGCCCCCGCGGTCATCAAGGCGATGCACGCCGCGGTGGACGAGATGGCGCGCGCCGAGACGTTCAAGGGGTACGGCCCGGAGGCGGGCTACGACTTCCTCGTCGAGCTGATCGCCAAGCACGACTTCGGCGAGCGCGGCGTCACCGTCTCGCCCGACGAGATCTTCGTCAGCGACGGCGGCAAGAGCGACTCGGCGAACATCCAGGAGATCTTCGCCCCCGAATGCGTCGTCGCCGTCATCGACCCGATCTACCCCGTGTACCTGGACAGCAACGTGATGGCGGGACGGGCGGGAGCGGCGCGCGACGACGGCCGCTACGACCGGGTCGTCTACCTGCCCTGCACCGTGGAGAACGGCTTCGAGCCGCCGCTCCCCGAGCGCCACGTGGACCTCATCTACCTGTGCTTCCCGAACAACCCCACCGGGGCCGTCCTCGGGCGCGCGGCGCTCAGACGCTGGGTGGACTGGGCGCGGCGCGAGGGCGCCGTGCTCCTCTACGACGCCGCGTACGAAGCGTACATTCGCGACCCGGAGATCCCGCACTCGATCTACGAGATCGAGGGCGCGCGCGGCGTCGCGATCGAGTTCCGCAGCTTCTCGAAGACGGCGGGTTTCACCGGCACGCGTTGCGCGTTCACCGTCGTGCCCAAAGACCTCATGGGTCGCGACGGAGCCGGCCAGGCGGTGAGCCTCAACGCGCTCTGGTTCCGGCGCCAGTCGACGAAGTTCAACGGCGCGCCCTATGTCGTCCAGCGGGCGGCCGCCGCCGTCTACACCGACGAGGGGCGCCGCGAGATCCGGTCGGCGATCGATTTCTACCTGGAGAACGCCCGGATCATCCGGGAGGGGCTCGAGGCGGCGGGGCTCAGGGTCTATGGCGGGAAGAACGCGCCGTACATCTGGGTGAAGACGCCGCCGGGGCTCGGCTCGTGGGACTTCTTCGACCGGCTGCTCGGCCAGGCGCACGTCGTCACCACGCCGGGTGCCGGGTTCGGGCCGAGCGGCGAGGGCTACGTGCGACTGACCGCGTTCGGCCGGCGGGCCGAGACCGAGGAGGCGGTCGAGCGGATCAAGACCCGCCTGGCGCGCTAACGCCGGGCGGCGAACGCTGCGGGCGAGACCGCGGTGGACGGGAAGGCGGAGAGGATCGGCCGGTCGCTCGTGACGAACCAGACGTGAAGATCCAGAGCGAGCACCACAAACTCACAGTCATAGGCGGAGCACCCCGTACGCGCCGCGAGCTGGAGGACCGGTTGGGATGCGACGGTATATTCCCCGCCCGCCATCCTCAGCTCGGCCTCGTGCGTCATGCGGACCGCGTCGTCGAGGTCGAGCGCGCGTCGACGCGCGAGGCCCGCCACGACGTTGCGGAACTCGGAGCGCCAGAGCAGAGGGGCTACCCACACGGGATCGCGGACTAAGACTCGTTCCGCCTG